>Ga0183095_10733_pt1 | contig 64906 bp, 53 predicted proteins | sample BioMet4_FD_130346 | JGI IMG/M metagenome (GOLD analysis project Ga0183095, IMG submission 130346) | Microbial communities from bioreactor (seeded with sewage sludge) at LBNL, California, USA - Biofuel metagenome 4 (v2) (version 3) | ecosystem: Engineered > Bioreactor > Anaerobic > Unclassified ... | reverse complement strand
CCGGCACCTCCACCTGGAGGTCGATGCGGTCGAGCAGCGGCCCGGACAGGCGGGACCTGTAGCGCCGCACCTCGGGCTCGCTGCAGGTGCAGGTGTGGCGCGCATCGCCCAGGTAGCCGCAGGGGCAAGGGTGCGGTACGGATTTCAAACTCGATTTGTTCAGCATTATTGAATGGTTATATGACTTTACACTTTGAATTTCCCAAGACAATTTTTTGCAAAGGATACCCCAAATCGCCCCGCTTTCTCGGAGAGGAAATCCGAAAAAAACGGATGGACCTCGGCCTCCAAATAACTGATTTGGCCGAAGCTCTGGCCGTTGGCGAGAGCAGTATCCTCAACTGGGAAGTACGCGGAGTCAAGCCAAAGAGGGGAAACTTGCAGAAGATTGAACAGTTCCTAAAAACGGGTACGGCAGGGGTGGGATAGATTCTCTGGTCCGTAACCTCAAACGCACGCGTTGTAGCCCTAGAAGAGAATTGTGATATTTCTAAGCAGCTTTAGATTCTTCAGCCGATTCAGCCTGTCTGCTTTCACAATTTTTTAAACAAAAAATTGACTTAACAAACATATTATAATGCAAATCTCTTTGTTCTTGCGACTCGAACTGGATAAAATTGAACACGACATTCCAGTTGTATTTCGATTTCTTGTTTCTCAAAGCGATGTCCTTCTTTGATAGTTGAAGGACATCCTAGTCGAAAAATCCGCCCCCAGGCGGCCCCGTTTAGCGCGTTAAATGGGTCCGCAGATGACGCGCCAGCCCCGTCACGGCCAAGTTGCCGCCACCAAGTGACCATTTGCCCGATTTCCCGAAAGGAGGTGCCCCACTCCGCCCGGCCGGTGACGATATGGGAAAGGTGAACAGCACTATTTGGGTAAGGCGGTACGTTTTGGCCAGCCGCGCCCCGGAACCGAGATGGCTCATATTCGGCCTAGGGAGGCTCTCAGGGAGTTTTTATTCGCAAAGCGGGCCAATGCCCCCAGCCATGGGAACGCCGCTGAGCGTGGCGTACACGCAGAAAATGGCCCGGGTCTTCGACATGCCAGGGGGCGGGACATCGCACGTAGCCCCAATGATCGGGAGGAGCCTGAAAACAAAACAGCCCCTGGACCGCCATGAGCGGCCAGAGGCTGTCGTTGTTGGGAGGATTTGAAACTAAAGGTCGTCGTAAAAATCGTCCGTTCCGGTCGCGCCAATAGAAGGATAAACCCTGTTCCCATGCTCCTGGCCCGCCGGCTCAGAATAACCAGGGTTGCCCATCCCCTGGCCGCCGCCCTCGCCACGACGGCGGAAGGTGCCCTTGAAACACTCGGCGAAATCCAGATGGACGACCCGGTGGTGGATGCCATTGACGTACTTGCGGGTGCCAATACGGTCGGGGTCACTGCTCAGCACGAGGCCCTGCTCATGAAGGCGCTTCCAAAGGCGACCCCGGGTTTCAAGAGTAAAGCCCTTGGCCTTGCTCTGCTTGTGAGCAGCGTCATAACTGATGGCCGGAAGCAGATACAGGCTTTCGCCGGCAATCCAGCCAAGACAAAAACCACTTTTGTGCCACTCGCCGTTGATATTGGTCCAACCGATGGAATTCTTCCATTCAAAAGAATGGAACTCGTCAGGGTTGATGAAGTCAAAATGGCCAGCACCTTTGGCCATGGCGTCAATAAGCTGATCGAAGAAGATGTCTGCCGTGTCGTCGAAGAAGAAAGCCTTATTTTGATTGCGACCAAGTTCAAGAAAAATATCTTTGGCGTTAGTCAAGATAGATTCGGACTCAGCGCGGTTAATGATACTGGAGTCGAGAAGATACTGAATAAACATTTCAAAGCCAAGAAAGAGCTTCGCAGTATTGTCAGGGGTCCGAAAATGGATCGCCCGAAGCTCGTCAAATTCCCGGCGAATCCGTTCATGCTTCGCAGGGATAATGTCCGCCCACTGGTAGTATTCGCAGGCGAGCCATTTAATATAACCAGCCATGGCATTTTCAAAGAGACCAGCCGCCGCGCACTGCTGCATTTGCGAAAGTTCGCTGGAATCAATGTCCCCCTTGTTGAGCTGGACGACAAAAAGCCGAGCAAGAAGGCTGTCCCCCCTCGGTAACGTTTCGCCGCTGGTCATAATCATGGCGCGGGAGTGGTAGCTCCGGGCCAAATCATTACGCCCCATCCTCTGCCGCCCGGTGGAGTTTCCTTGCCCACGGAAAATCCGCTCCGCCTTTTTTTCGAGTTCCTTGTACCCCAAAGAAGAATGCTCGTTGCGCAGGTAGGTGAAGTCGTCGACGACAAAAACCGCGTCCTTCGCGAGAAACGTCATAATTTCCAGGGCATTTTCAGTGGAGGACCAGTTGCCGGGCAAGCTGTTGTGAAATTGCCGGCCATAGTGGCTCTGGCAGAGCATGGTCAGCTGGGATTTGAAGGAACCGGTCACGCCGTGGAGGAAGACGGAAAAGTCCAGGGGAACGAAGCACTGGAGAGGAGCCAGGAAAGTCGCTCCAATAAGGGGAAGGATCGCTTGGCTCGGGTTCATCTGTGCAAGCGCCAGGCAGGCCCGGAGCGACTGTTCAAGCTCGTAGTCTTCATCGCCGGGATTAATGGAAATTTTGCGCAGCTGCGGATCCTCGATGGCAACCTCGAAATGGGCTTCGTCCCCATTGGTGCCAATCACGGAACCATTGGTCATGTAAACGTGGCCATGGGAGGACTCAACCCAACCGGTGTGGCTCACGACCGTTTTTTTCGGCACGTCACCGCTGATCAACCGAATCGCCATGGGCAGGAGGTCCTTGACCTGCTTAACGGGATAGACAATGGCGCGGGAACCGTACTGGCTCACCCAACCAAGCGCATTGAATTTTTCGGTAGCAACGGAGACAGTGGGAAGAAGCGTGCCGTCGCTAAAGTAGCCTTCGATAAGGAATTCGATCTTAGAGATGATACCGTTGGTGACAGTACGCTCTTCAATGATTTTACACGTAAAGTTACAAAGCCGGGTGCTGTTGTCACTTTCGCCGTGCACATGGGAGATGCAGCCATCAACAATATCGAAAGTATAATCGCTATGCGCGCCAGTCATGTCGCTCTCCTGTTTTTTGTAGTGAGATCACTGCTGCCAATGACCCCACTTTAGCCCAGGAGACGACGGTCCGTTGGCCCCGATTGCAAGCTTCAGCGGGTCCCTTTCGTGAGCCAGGAGCACCTTCGAAAATGGTTAATCGGCGGCACGCTTTTTCTTTTTGTAAGTAGCAATCCATCGCCCAATAGATTTCTTGGAAATCCGGCTATATCCATAGTCGTTGGCGACTTGAGACAAGAGATCTTTATATAATTCCCTGTCAAGTTTAAGGTATTCCAGCGTAAGTCTTTCGATGTGCTGAAGGGATATCTTTACAAAATGTTCTGAGTTGGCATGATAAAAATCACGCATCCTCTTTCTTCTGTCTTGGCTGCATGACGATAACTTCTTAGCCGAATAACGCCTAGAATCGTATTCAGGACGAATTTTTCCAATCATAGCGTTATAAAGCAATGCGGCCTCTTCCTCTGCCCTTGGAAGGATGGTGCCATCCATTCGAGAAGGCAGTTTCCCTTCAATAATGGAATTATATTCTTTATAAAGATCAATTGTTTCCTGGCCAAGCTCTTGAAATCTATCCGAATGCGTTTCTATACCTATTACGCTCAGCCGACCTACAAGTGCGTTAAATTTGCAAAGTTGCTCTGAAAATATTGTGTCGGACAAAATGGATTCCCACCAGGCAGTGAGGCGCAAGACGCCTGTTGGCTGAAGTTCTCGTGGCTCAACAATAAATCGATGCCAGTAGTATAATATCCTCGAGCATTTTGTCTTTATTTTCTCCTCAAGGCTTATAAGAGACTGAACGATTGTTTGTTTTATAGCCTCCTGAGATTTGCATGAGAACTTCGCTAAAATATTTATTGATCCAGCATTGTTAAAGTTGATTATAGTTGTATAGGGTGCATCTGGATTGCTCAGAGGCACAATATTGTATGAATTTTTATCCTTACCAATAAAAATATGACCGAGAAAATCAGCTAACACATCTTTATCTTTGGCCTTTGAAGTATTCGCTTCATCGACATCGCCTTCTTCGATTCCAATAAATATTGAATAATAGAAACAGACAAATCTCATAAATTCGTACGAGAACACCATGTCGAACGATGAAGTTTTTAGCTGCTTTATTTCTTCTATAATGGTTTCTTGTGATGGAATTTCAAAATAGCTGTCAGGGCTTGATTCAAACGTAGCGCACAATTGATTTAGTAAAATTATATATTCACTCAAAAGCAAAAGAAGTTCGGCTGGGTCAGAGCTTCTTACGGGAAATGCAGATGGATTAAGCAAAAACAAAACTTTTTGAAGCTGAAGTGTGCAATAGTCATAAAAATTATCAATATCGTTATCTTTGCCATTTAAAATGGCCTCTGCTTCAATATCCTTTCCCATTATGGTGACAAGCTTGGAACAGATTTCAAATGGAAATTTTGCCATCAATTCCATTGTCGAGGCGTGGGAAATTCCCTCTACCTCAGCCTCGGTCACGTCGTGTGCGGGGACCCTGTCCGGGCCAAGGAGGATGGCGGACGTCATCGACCGGTCTTTGGCAAACGAAAAGCGCGCGAAACCTAGGTTCATTTCCGATGTGGGCTGTGCATTTGCAGGCATAAGCGCATTCCTCCAGGCGACGGGTGTAATCATGTGGGGATATCACGGGCCGGGTGGGTTGAAAATGGAGAATGGTTTGAAGGAGGTCACCGCAGAGGCCCTATCAACCTGATTTTACGTTGACTTTGAGAAAGGGATCCGCCGCCATTCCTTCGTTGATCCCCCTCGGGTGTTCGATCCCGCCTAGCATTGGCTCCAGCTTAACCGCAAAAGCAAAGGAGCCAAGACATGAACACCATCACTTTCATTGCTACGGCGAACATCGTTCCTAATGCTGGCTACTCTCGTGCCGTTATGGACCAAGACTTGATTGAATTTATCCGCAATAGCATTCGGCAGAACAACGGCTTTAAGCCCGAAAATGCCCTCAAAGTTCGCCAGATTCCCAATGACATCTTTGAAATTATCGATGGTCACATCCGTTTCGAAGCTGCCAAGCAGGAGGATCTCGAAGAACTTCCTTGCATTGTGGTGGAAATGGATGACGACGAAGCTTATATGGCCCTGATCAACGAGAACAAGTGCCAGGAGATGACCGCCCTGGATATCGGTCTCCATGCCCTTGGGTTTGAGTCCCGTGCCGGTGGCCGGGGCAACAAAAGCGACCTCACCCTGTATGCCGAAAAGATCCGTAAGCACCCCCAGAATGTCCGGCTGTACCGGGATGGGGCCAAGGTCTACAAGCAAATCGAGCCTGAACTTGCCTACGACGAAAAGATGAAGCTCCGCAACAAGGCTACTGTCCTGTGTGACTTTAATCGGCTGACCAATCGCTCTTGGTTGAGTTTGTCCAAGATCGTGGTCAATGGTAAGTATGCGAATCGCGATTTGAAGAAAGGAATTCGTCTTGTGAAGAAGGTCATGGAGATGAATAACAGCGAAGAATGGGTGGATGTTTTCTTGCCCTATGAGAAGATTGTCGAATTGTCCATGGCGAAGGCTACGAGCCATCATATTGTCAGCTATATTTTTGACAGCCTTAACCGCCTCAAGAACTATTTCGAAGAAAATTTTATGAGCACTGAGATTGATGAACTTCACGAGTGGCTTCGTGACAATGCTTTTGAAATCGACAGTTATGGCCACGAGCGTCTCAAGTTTCGTAAAATTGTTCAGCATTGCAACACCAGCATGAACCGGGCTGACAAATACTCCGGGCGCTGGATTGAAGGAGACTGCCTCAAGCATATTAACACGATTGATGACAATACCATTTCGCTCCTTTTGACCGACCCGCCTTATGGATGCACTTACCGGTCCATTTCCAATACGACCAGCCGGACCATTGCCAACGACAACCCTGAGGACGCTACTAGTCTTCTCAAAAATAGTCTTGAGTTGCTGTGGCCTAAAATGAAGGAAAACTCTTGTGTGATCATCTTTTGCCATGACACGATGCTTCACAAGTTTGGAACTATTGTTGAAAACGTTGGTTTCAAGATCAAGAATGTATTGACCTGGGAGAAGAACCATCATACGCAAGGCGATTTGATTTATGGATTCCGTCCTAGCAGTGAAAAAATGATCTACGCGATCAAGGGACATCCGGATTTGTATATCTCTTATGCTGATGTTTTTCACTATCCCAACGCTTCTAATGAATTTCACCAGACCCAGAAGCCCGAAGCGCTCCTTTCCGATCTGATTCAGGCGACGACTGTGGAGCGTGATTTGGTTGTCGACTGCTTCGCCGGTTCCGGCTCCACTGTGGTCCAGGCCAAGGCGATGGGGCGGAATTGGTGGGGGTGCGTCCTCGACCCTGTCGATTATCAGCACGGGTATGTGCGCTTGTATGAAGAGATGGTCGAGGCTGCTTAGTATACTAGCGCGGTCTTGAATATCTTGAATTAACGAGTAAAATTCAGCGAGGTGAACCCCTTCGCTTGCCTGGGGAAAGGTTTCCGCGTAAAATTCGAAAATGGAACCAAAACGTAAGCAGCTTAACCGGTTAGACGCGGGATAATGCGGACACCCAAGTGTCGGTCATGCTCATCAAGGGCTTGACCGGCACTTGGCGTTTTTTGGAGGCCCGGAAGGAGATCCGCAAGCTGCTCAATAAGGACGCTCCATGGCGACAAGTTTCCCTCCTTGGCTCATATGGTTCGTGGTCGGGATTGCTGTTTCCTTGTCGGAGCTGGTGATACCGGGCTTCGTCATCATTTTTTTTGGCCTTGGGTGTTTAGGGGCTGCTGTCCTCGCTGCCATCCTTCCTGACGCCTATACGGGCCAGGTAGCGACGTTCATCGTGGTCACGATACTGTCCCTTACGACCCTGCGCAAAATGGCCATGCGCGTCTTTGTTGGGAAAAGCGAGCTGGCCCCAGGGGAAGAGAGGGACGAAAATTTCGTCAAGGCTCGGGTCGTCGTGGAGCATGACCTTGCACCAGGCCAGGAGACCAGAGTCCGGTATCGTGGATCCGTTTGGAGAGCATGTGCTGCGGAGCAGATCACCGCAAACACTGAAGTCGAAATCGCTGGCTTTGACCATGCTGACAAGTCTTGCCTTATCCTGAAGGTCCTCAAACAATCTTGAAAGGAGCTTCTTTGATGACACCCCCTCTCGTAGCATTGGCCGTCCTTGCCATTTTCGTCATCATTGTCCTGTTAAAAGGTGCTTTGATCGTACCGCAGAAGAGTGAGGTCATAATTGAGCGCCTTGGTAAATTTAGCCGAAAGCTGGAGGCTGGTTTTCATATCCTTATTCCATTCATTGACCGCGCGGCATATAATTTTAGTCTTAAAGAACAAGTTATCGATATTCCTCCTCAAGTCTGCATAACAAAAGACAACGTAAGCGTTGAGATCGATGGTATCGTATACTTAGAAATACAGGACGCACAAAAGACAGCTTATGGCATCGACAACTATCTTCGTGCAGCAACACAAATGGCTCAGACCACCTTGCGTTCTGCCATTGGCAAGATCGACTTGGACAAGACATTTGAGGAGCGGGAAAAGATTAACGTAGAAGTCGTCACGGCCATCGACGAAGCTGCCATGACCTGGGGTGTTAAGGTCCTCCGCTACGAGATTAAGGACATTACGCCCCCAGAATCGGTCAAGCGGGCCATGGAAGCACAAATGACTGCCGAGCGTCAAAAACGGGCCGATATCGCCGCTTCTGAGGGCTTACGCCAGGCCATGATCAATCAGTCCGAGGGTGAGAAGCAAAAAAAGATCAACGAGGCCACGGGACAGGCGGAGCAGGTCACCCTCATCGCCGAAGCCGAGGCAAAGAAGATCGACCTCATCGCCACAGCCACTGCCGAAGGTATCCGCAAGGTCGCGCTCACGCTCAAGGAATCTGGCGGTATGGAGGCGGTCAACATGCGCCTTGCCGAGCAATATATTACGGCCTTTGGCAACTTGGCCAAGACCAACAATACGATCCTGATGCCGGCCAACGTCGCGGATGTCGCCGGAATGATCGGCGCAGCCATGGCCACGGTGAAGGAAGTCAAGGACGTCAAGTCGTCCTGATTCGTGTCCAATAAACGCCTCTGTCGCCTTGGCCCAAATGGATCGATAACCAATCAAAAACGAATGGTTGATGGGAATGATTTATCAACTCCATATAGTCCTGAAAGAGTCAAACCCTCGCATATGGCGTAGGATTCAAGTTTCTGGCCGGGTGACTTTGTATCGGCTCAACTTACTCATTCAACGAGCTATGGGATGGGAAAATATGCACCTGAGCGAGTTCAAAATCAATGAAACAACGTATGCTGATAGCAACTATGACGAATACGACGAGGGCTTTTTAGAATATAAGGATTATCTCGTTTCAAAGTGCCTTCCTGGAGAAGGTGGTAAGTTTTTGTACACCTATGATTTCGGTGACGACTGGTGCCATGAAGTAACCGTTGAAAAGATTTTCAAGGAAGAAGAAGGCGTCAAGTACCCTCTCTGTATTGATGGGGAAAGGGCTTGCCCTCCTGAAGATGTTGGCGGAATTCCCGGCTATGAAGAATACGTAGAGGCGATGTTCGATCCGACTCATGACAATCATGATGCTTTTATGCAGTGGCGCGGTCCCTACGACCCAGAGAAGTTTGATAAAGTCCAGGCAACGAAAAGGATGCAAAAGCGGTAGTAGGGCAAATTTCAGCCATTAGACACAGGTAAGGACCAGCTTTTCCCTTTGTCAGGTCCCATTGGCCCAGTTCAGGAGCCTTCCATGCGAAAACGCGACTCGGTAATAATGGTTTTCTTGGGCCTATTCCTGCTCCTTGGTGTGTCTTTGGCTCACGCCGAAGAAAATGGTGACGACGACAACTATCGGCTGTACGACGAGAGGGGCCGCTACGAGGGCCGGGTCACGGACGGAAGGATGTATGATGCCCGTGGTCACTACGAGGGACGCTTGAAGGAAAGTTCGGATGGGAAGACGGTTCGAATTTACGACAACACAGGCAAGTATCAGGGGCGCGTCAACAACGATAAGATCTATGACTCCAAGGGTAAATACGAGGGACGAGTTAAAGAAAGTAATGGTGGAGATTCGTACAATATATATGACAACAAGGGAAAATATCAAGGACGAGCAAAGAAGTACTAGTTCAAAATATAGTCAGGATTTTTGTTTATGTCGAACTGTTTTGCAATCTATATTCGTGATTGGCTTGATGAAAATGAAGAGCCAGGACTGCCTCATTTGAAAAATAAAGTCGATTTCATGAAGGAACTGATCACCTTTGAAACTGCATTTGAAGCCGGCATCGAGACCTTCCCGATTCCTTTGTGCAGAAAGCGACCTGGACATAAACCGTGTAAAACTCCATTGAAGACCGTTACTGAAGATAAAGCTGAGGGCATTGAGGGGAAGGTCATTTATTGGCAGTGCCCGAAGTGCAAGGACAGCGGCATGGTCTTCGGGTGGGAAGGCTTACTGTGCGATTTGTCAGGCCATGATTTTGAGGAGGAGAAGTTTCAATAAATTTGTATTATGTAATAACAATCTGCGTTGGTTAAACCATTTTATATAATTAAAGTTTATTTATTTGACTGATTCAGAAGTGTTGATTTTGATAATTTATATAATTTAAGAGTGTGACAATTCTGCGGCGGACACTTGTTTTTGATCTAATGATAAAATTCTTGTCATACCTTAGGAGGTATGCATGGACGTTTTTTGTTTGCGTGACAAAATCATTGAAGACTACTCTAAATACATAGGTAGTTTTGTTGAAATCTCCGATGAACGCATCAGGAAAGTTGTCCAACAAGAATTAAAGGCGGGCTTGCTTTGGCCAGATCCATTGTTGCAGCTTAATCCAGCTTTTGCCTGGGGTGGGTGGATCGAAGATCTTGTCTCTAAGGGCATCCTCCACACTGAATGCTCAAAGATATTTCGCGCCGACAAGTCAGAAGTCGACGGGGCTGGACGACGGATGCGGTTGTATCAGCATCAAGTTGATGCCATTGAGGCCGCCCGGACTGGTGATAATTATGTTCTGACTACTGGCACTGGGTCAGGCAAGAGCTTGTCCTACATCGTTCCAATCGTCGACTATGTTTTGAGATCCGGTTCCGGAAGGGGTATTAAGGCCATAATTGTTTACCCGATGAACGCATTAGCTAACTCTCAGGAGTTAGAACTCAAAAAATTTCTTTACCATGGTTACGGAGATAAGCCACCGGTCACTTTCCGACGCTATACGGGCCAGGAAAGTGAGGATTCAAGGCAAGAAATCGTAAGCAATCCACCTGACATCCTTCTCACCAACTATGTCATGTTAGAGCTTATTCTAACAAGACCGTATGAGAGGAAGCTCATCGAGGCTGCAAAAGGTCTTAAGTTTCTGGTATTTGATGAGCTGCATACTTATCGTGGCCGGCAAGGTGCTGACGTGGCAATGCTTATTCGGCGGCTTCGTAATGCCATAACCCCATCTGGCATAGAAAGTGATTTGCAGTGCATCGGCACTTCTGCAACGCTGGCCGGACCTGGATCGTTTGAAGAACAACAGAAAGAAGTAGCTCTGGTCGCATCCAAACTCTTCGGCTCCGAAGTTATGCCCCACAAGGTTATCGTTGAAACGCTTCGAAAAGAAACGTCTAGCAATGATTTTGGTTCACCGCGCTTCATTTCAGCACTCCATGACTGTGTTTTACGCCATTCAGATGCCAGTCCAAATGACTATAATTCCTTTATAAGTGACCCACTGTCTGTTTGGATTGAAAATACCCTTGGATTAGAAGAGAAAGAGTCACGATTGATACGATGCAGGCCACGATCAATAACGGGGCAGTCAGGTGCTGCTCAACTTTTAGCAGGTGCTACAGAACTTGGAGTGGATGAATGCGCCACTTCTATCCAGGACGCGCTGCTCCAGGGGCATAAACTCAAAAATCCTGATACAGATAAGCCTGCCTTTGCTTTCAAGCTGCACCAGTTCTTGAGTAAAGGCGATACGGTTTATGCCACTCCAGAGCCTGAAAGTATCCGGGCAATTACGCTCTTCGGCCAGCAATTTGCTCCAGATCGTGAAGAAAAAACCGTTTTATTCCCACTTCAATTTTGCCGTGAATGCGGTCAAGAATATTACAGCGTTTGGAGTGTGATTGATCCAGACAAAAAATCTTGGTTTTCCGCGCGCAATCCTTCCGAAGCCATGTTGGCAGATGGCAATGCAGGTTATCTCTATCTTAGTGAAAATAATCCATGGCCTGTCGATCCTCAACTCCAGGCGGAACAACTCCCAGATGACTGGACAGAAGAGAAAGATGGGAAACTATATCCTCTAAAAAGTAAATCAAAATATCTTCCATGTCAGGTGTATATATTTAAGGATGGCACGTTTTCAAATATTGCATCTCCTGATGCTACGCCAGCTTGGTTTGTTCCTTCGCCGTTCACATTTTGTCTTAATCCTCAGTGCCGGGTTTCGTATGCCCCCCGTATTTCAGATTTTACCAAACTAGCCACGCTTGGAACTGAAGGGCGCAGTACCGCTACCACAGTCTTGTCTATGTCGACAGTTCGTCATCTCCGGCAAGAACCAGAGTTAAGCGACATTGCGAAAAAACTCCTCTGCTTTACTGATAATAGACAAGATGCATCACTTCAAGCTGGTCACTTTAACGATTTTATTGAAATAGGTTTGATTCGTTCTGCGCTTTACAATGCACTAGAACGGGCAGGTCTGAGTGGGTTAGATCATGATGTATTGCCACAAAAGGTTTTTGATGCGTTAGGTCTTGGTTTTGATAACAAAATATTTCCCGCAAAACGTTATTCAGTTGATCCATCTGCCCAATATGGAAAGGCAACGAACATTAGAAAGGCGTTTTGGAACGTCCTTGGTTACAGAATATACAGCGACTTACTTCGTGGATGGCGGATTGTCGCACCGAATTTAGAGCAATGTGGGCTTCTGAATATTGGCTATCTTGATATAGACGCGATATGTTCAGATGAGACTCTTTGGGTGAGGCATGCAATTTTGGCAGGGGCTTCGCCTGAAACAAGGAAATCTGTTTCTGTGATGCTGCTAAATTATATGCGACGTCGGCTTGCAATAAAAGTAGACTATCTTAAGCCAGAGTTTCAAGAGAGCATTCGCCAGCAAAGTAGTCAAAATTTGATAAAACCCTGGAAGATTGATGATGACGAAAAATTGCATCATGCAGCAATTGTATTTCCAAGAGCAAGAAATAAAGGGCAGAAAGAATACGGAGGCGATCTCTTTGTTTCACCAAGGAGTTCCGTTGGCGGGTGGCTTCGCAAAGCTTTTTTCGAATGGCCAGACCCCATCCGAATGGATGACACTGAACCTCTTATTGCAGCCTTATTTGAGGCGCTTGCGCGAGGTGGCTTGATAGAATCTGTCATGGCCGACTCCAACAATGGTGATGGCTATCAAATTCCAGCTTCAGTCATGGTCTGGAGTGCAGGTGACGGTTCAGCCTCTCAGTATGACCCACTACGCATGCAGCATGCATCAGACCAAGGGGGACGAACTAATCCATTCTTCGTTGATTTATACCGCGCTGCTGTCAAAGATGGTTCAAATTTAGAAGCCAAAGAACATACCGCTCAGGTGTCCAATGAAGAACGCGAAAAACGTGAGCATGATTTTAGAGAGGCAAATTTACCTATTTTATACTGTTCTCCAACCATGGAACTTGGGGTAGATATTGCTCAGCTAAATGCCGTTAGCCTGCGCAATGTGCCGCCGACTCCAGCAAATTACGCACAGCGTAGTGGTCGTGCAGGGCGATCAGGTCAACCCGCGCTAATCATTACCTACTGCGCTCAAGGCAGCTCGCACGATCAGCACTTCTTTCGTGTCCCAACCCTGATGGTCGCCGGGGCTGTATCTACTCCTCGCCTGGATTTAGCCAACGAAGACCTAGTCCGTGCACATATTCATGCCCTCTGGCTCTCAGAGTCAGGATTGGATCTCAAACAATCGCTGCGCGATTTGCTAGATGTCACTGGAGACAAGCCTGGATTAAGATTGCTTGATAGCGTGGTTGCCCACCTGAATGATGTTCCGGCTAAAGACCGAGCTATGATACGTGCCAAGCAAATTTTAGATGGCTTGAAAAATGATCTCCAAAATTGTGGCTGGTATGCCCCTACGTGGCTATCTGAAACGATGAATAAAATTGAATGCCAGTTTGAAGATTCATGTGAACGGTGGAGGAGCTTGTATCGGGCCGCAGTTGAACAACGCGATGCTCAAAATTTAATTATTAGTGATGCCAGTCGTTCGCAAAAAGACCGCGACCAAGCACGTCGCTTACGGGCTGAAGCTGAAACACAAATAGAACTTCTTTTGCAAAGCAACTCAAAATTTCAATCAGATTTCTACTCATATAGATACTTTGCTAGCGAAGGTTTCTTGCCCGGGTATAATTTTCCTCGCTTGCCATTGTCGGCATTTGTACCTGGGCGACGCGGCATGAGAGGCCGTGATGAATATATTTCTAGACCAAGATTTTTAGCTATTTCTGAATTTGGACCTGGGAGTTTTATATATCATGAAGGTTCTAGATATGTAATAAGCAGGGTAATGGTTGCCGTTCAAGAAGACGAGGAGCTTGCATCCGGCAAAATTAAGCAATGCTCTGCTTGTGGTTATATCCATCCTATTTCCAAAGGCGATGGATTGGACAATTGCGAGATGTGTGGCGAAAGACTTCCTCATGCCCTGGATAATCTTTTCCGTATGCGAAATGTTTCTACTCGTCGTCGTGATCGTATCAACTCGGATGAGGAAGAACGGACAAAGTATGGCTATAACTTGCGTAGTGGGTTCCGCTTTGCCAAGCACGGGGGGACAGCTGCCTACCGACTGTCCGAAGTTCGTGGTCTAGATGGGCAACCCCAAGCGACCCTCAAATATGGACATGGCGCAACGTTGTGGCGCATAAATTTAGGCTGGGCAAATAAGGCTGACAATGCACCTCCAGGGTTTATGCTAGACCTCGATCGGGGGATGTGGACTAAGGAAGGAAGTGGTGGTGCTGATGCTGAGTTAAACGAAGCGGGCACTGGGCGTACCCAGCGAGTCATCCCATATGTGGAAGATCGTAAGAACTGTCTGCTTTTTGTGCCAGAGATCCACTTGTCTCCAGCGGCCCTCACCTCACTCCAAGCCGCATTGAAACAGGCAATCCAACGCGAATACCAATTGGAAGAGTTTGAACTGGCTTCCGAAACACTTCCAGCGGGGAAAGAACCCTTAACCATTCTTTTCTATGAATCTGCAGAAGGTGGTGCGGGGGTATTACGCCGTTTGGTTGACGATCCCAAGGCGTTGGGGGCCGTTGCGAAAGAGGCCTTACGCCTTTGCCATTTCAATCCAGCTACCGGAGCAGACCTTGGCAGAGCGGAACATGCCAGCGAAGATTGTGTAGTCGCATGTTATGATTGCCTGATGAGCTATGGCAACCAGCGGGTCCATGAGCAGTTAGACCGCCATAGCATCAAAGACTATCTTCTGAATTTGTCTACGGCGCAGGTATATTCTGCCCCTTCTTCCCAAACTCGTTCCGACCACCTTGATACACTTAAAAAGCTTTGCGATTCGAGCTTGGAAAAGAAATGGCTCGACCATCTAGACGGCAAGGGGCACGCGCTACCAAGTCAAGCTCAGCACCTTGTACAGGAGTGCAAAACACGTCCTGATTTCTTCTACGCAAAGGAGAAAGTGGCCATTTATGTAGATGGACCGCATCACGAGTTTCCCGAGCGCCAAGCGCGTGACAAGGCGCAACAGGATGCAATGGAAGACCTTGGTATAACCGTCATCCGTTTCTCGTCAGATGAGCAGTGGCAACCCATTTTGGATAAATACCCCCATGTGTTTGGGAGAAAGAAATGAATTTTGCTGTAGGTTCACTTGTTCATGCTCGTGGCCGGGAATGGGTTGTTCTGCCGCCTGATGACCCTGAATGTCTGCTACTTCGTCCTTTGGGTGGGAGCGAGGATGAGATAGTTGGCATCCTGCCAGGGTTGGAAGAAATTCACCCTGCTTCTTTCGACCTCCCTGACCCTTCCGATCTGGGTGATGCTCGCACTTGCGGTTTGTTGCGTGATGCCGTGAGGCTTGGGTTTCGGGCAACCAGCGGGCCATTCCGTTCTTTTGGGCATATCGCCGTGGAACCTCGGCCTTATCAGCTCGTCCCCCTACTTATGGCTATGAAGCAAAGTCCAGTCCGCCTGCTCATTGCCGACGACGTGGGAATTGGTAAAACAGTTGAAGCGGCGCTCATTGCCCGTGAGCTTTTGGACCGAGGCGAAGTGAAGCGCCTTGCTGTGCTATGCCCACCGCAGTTAGCTGAGCAATGGCAGGCCGAGCTTGACGATAAATTTCACATCCATGCGGAACTCGTTCTGCCTTCCACTGTTCGCAAGTTGGAACGTGGGCTTGGTAATGCAAAGTCTCTTTTTGAAGTTTATCCGTTTACCATTGTTTCCCTTGACTATATCAAATCTGATCGGCGCAGAGATAGTTTTTTGCGAACCTGTCCAGAGATGGTCATCGTCGATGAAGCTCATGCCTGTGCCTCAGCCACCGGTGGTAGGGCTACGATGCAACGCTTTGGCTTGATAAAAGATCTTTCGGCTAACCCGGATAGGCACATGCTGTTTGTGTCAGCCACACCTCACAGTGGAAAAGATGACGTTTTTCGCTCCCTTCTTTGCTTTTTAAATCCTGCTTTCGTAAATTTTCCCGAGAATCTTTCCGGCAAGGAAAATGAGGAGTATCGCAAAGCGTTGGCGGAACATTTCGTCCAACGCAGGCGCGGAGATATCCGGGCCTATATGGAGATTAACACCCCATTCCCTGAGAGAGAAACCCAGGAAATCACATGGGAACTGACTTCGGAAGCAAAATCGCTCTTCGGGCGGATCATTTCTCTTGCCCGCGAAAGCATTGAGCGTAGTCAGGATGGAACCAAGTTCCAGCAACGCATCTCCTGGTGGTCCTCCTTGGCCTTACTTCGTTCAGTTGCATCAAGCCCTGCCGCTGCCGCCGCAACACTGCGCAGTCGGGCAACCGGAATGGACTCCCCGGATGATTTGACCCTGGTCGATGAGATGGGCCGCCAATCTGTGTTTGACTTGACGGACCTTGAAGGTGTTGATGGCTTAGACACGATTCCTGGTGCTGACAACACGGAGTTGGAGGCGGATCAGACCGAGCAGGGTCGATATAAGGAAAGGTTACGTCGTTTGGCAAAAGACGCCGAATCCTTATGCGGAGCCAAGGACAACAAGCTTCAAGGCATGATTCGGCTGGCGAAAAAGCTCCTGGAAGAAGGCCACGCTCCAATCGTTTTCTGTCGATTCATCCACACTGCTGAATACCTTGCCGAGCACCTACGCCACGCATTGAAGGGAGTTGAAGTCATGTCCGTGACTGGCATGCTCCCGCCAAGCGAACGCGAGTATAGGGTCCATGAGCTAGGGAAATATCCCAAAAGGCTTTTGGTTTGCACTGACTGCCTGAGCGAAGGTATAAATCTCCAGGAACGCTTCAATGCAGTGGTCCACTATGACCTCTCCTGGAACCCTACCCGCCACGAACAGCGAGAAGGCCGGGTCGATCGATTTGGCCAACCCTGTCCTAAGGTTCGGGTCATTACCTATTACGGATTAGATAACCAAATCGACGGCATCGTTCTGGATGTTCTCCTGCGCAAGCACGAAGCTATTCGGAAGGCTTTGGGCGTGTCCGTTCCTATCCCCGAGGACAGCGACAAGGTGATGCAAGCCATCCTGGAAGGGCTGCTCCTTAGGGGGAAGGATAAAGCCCCTGCTCAGCAGCAACTGATAATTCCTGGGCTTGAACAATACATCAGACCAGAGGCGGATCGGTTAGCCAAAGAGTGGGATATCGTAGCCACTCGGGAGGAAAAGCGCTCTCGCACCTTGTTCGCACAGCAAACTATCAAGGTGGACGACGTGGCCCGTGAATTGGAGGCCGCCAACGCTGCAGCCGGTGATGCCGCAAGCGTTGAGACCTTTACAACTGAAGCTTTACATATTCTAGGCGCTACTCACAATCAAAAGGTCATATCAGGTACACGGGTGGCCCATGACTTTTCTTTTGCCGGTGTTGGCCATCGAACCAAGAGCCGCCTAGACCTGCCAGACTCTTTACAAGCTACATTCTCTTTGCCTGTCGGTGAAGGTCAGACCTATCTGGCCAGGACACATCCTTTCGTCGAACGATTGGCAACTGAGCTCATGAGTACAGCGCTTGACCCGCTGGAGAAGTCTGTAGCCCGTAGGGCCGGTGCCATGCGCACTAAGTTTGTGCAAACCAGGACCACCTTGCTTCTATGCCGGTTTCGTTTCCAACTCCGGACACTGGGCGAAAAGCTGAACCATACCTGCCTAACCGAGGAATGCGCGCTCCTGGCTTTTACGGGTTCACCGGAGCGAGCTTCTTGGATCGATGGGGACTCGGCTCAGAGGTTGCTCACCGCGTTGCCCACCGAAAATATTAATCCCGATCAGGCCACGGACTTTGTGGGCAAGGTGACAACGAACGCCGGAGAGCTAATGCCCCACATTCGTTCCGTGATGGAGGAACGCGCCTCGGCGTTGCTGGAAGCCCACCGCCGCGTTCGCACCGCCGCCAAGGCCCGTGGCATCCGCTATCAGGTCACACCTCAAGGTGAACCTGATATCCTTGGCGTTTATGTGTATCTTCCCGAATAGAACACCGTCTAAACGCAGAGTAGGCGCTTGCTCATGAGAAAGTCCGAAAGTCTGGATTCCTCCTTCAGCACAGTTCGTACCGAAGGTGGTCTTTTGCCTGCCGATATCCTGGCCAAAATTTTGGCCGGTGACTCAGCCCTTTCGGGCACCTCTCCAGATGCCTACCATTTGCCCAAGGGCGAAAAGCTCAATGAAGCCATAAACAGGTCCTGGACCAGGGTTCGTGCTCTTTGGGAAAAGTTTCGCCTGCAATGCGAGGCCCTGGATGCGGCTGATACCGGGACCACCCAGACCCGCGAGACCCTACTCCTGCCGCTCTTCGCCGAATTGGGCTATGGACGACTGTTTGGGGCCAAAGTCGAAGAGCGCACAGTCGGTGACAAGGTCTTCAGCATTTCGCATTTCTGGCACCGTTCGCCGATCCACCTCATTGGCTGCAAGGTGGATTTGGACAAAAAATCGAGCGGTGTTCGTGGTGCCGCTCAGTCCAGCCCCCATTCTATGGTCCAGGATTTTCTGAACCGTTCCGAGGCTCACCTCTGGGGCTTCTGCTCGAACGGCCTTCGCCTGAGGATCCTGCGCGACAATGAAAGCCTTAGCCGTCAAGCCTTCATCGAATTTGACTTGGAGTCCATGTTAGAAGGCGAGGTCTTTTCCGATTTTGCACTGCTATGGCTCCTTTGCCATCAGTCGAGGGTGGAAAGCGACAATCCTGCAGCTTGTTGGCTGGAGCAGTGGGCCAGATCTGCCCAAGATCAGGGTGTACGTGCCCTGGAAACCTTGCGCGGTAGCGTGCAAAAGACCATTGAGATCCTCGGTCAGGGCTTTCTGGAAAGCCACAATCCTGATCTGAAGGAACGACTGCGCTCCGGTGTTCTCTCCCGGCAAGACTATTTTCGCCAGTTGCTTCGCCTTGTGTACCGGCTTCTTTTTCTGTTCGCCGCCGAGGATCGTGGGCTTCTCCATGCCTTTAGCGTTCCGGAAGATGTCAAAAAACGATACCTAGCATGGCATTCAACCACGCGTTTGCGCCGTTTAGCCGGAAATCTTTCTGGAACGCGACACCATGACTTGTATGAGGGATTGAAGCTCCTCATGGGCTATCTCGGCAATGAGGAAGGGTGCCCGGCTTTGGGCCTTTCTCCCTTGGGCAGCTTCTTGTGGGCCGCCGATGCCCTACCCGATGTGCATTCGGCCCGTCTTTCCAATGGTCATCTGCTCCATGCGGTCCGTGCCCTGGCTTACACGGAAACCGAGGGCATACGCCGTCCTGTCGACTACAAGAACGTCGGCGCTCGTGAACTTGGCTCCATTTACGAGTCACTTTTGGAGTTGCACCCAATCTTGGACACGGTTTCAGGGGCTTTTAGTCTAGAAACCGCGTCGGGCAATGAACGAAAGACCACAGGCAGCTACTACACTCCCACGCCGCTGATCGAAAGTCTGCTTGATTCAGCGTTGGAGCCAGTCGTCAAACAGGCCATCAGCCAAGAAAATCCCGAAGGGGCGCTGCTGGGATTGAAAATATGTGATCCTGCCTGCGGTAGCGGACATTTCCTTATCGCCGCCGCACATAGGTTGGCCAAGCGTCTGGCTGGTGTGCGAACAGGAGATGATGAACCAGGTCCTGACGCTACCCGAAAGGCACTTCGTGACGTTATCGGGCGCTGCATCTACGGTGTGGATATCAACCCCATGGCCGTTGAACTGTGCAAAGTTAGCCTCTGGCTTGAAGCCCTGGAACCTGGCAAACCACTCTCTTTTCTGGACCATCATATCCGTTGTGGTAACAGCCTTATTGGGGCCACCCCTGCTTTAATCGCTTGCGGATTGCCCGATGATGCCTTCAAGCCTATTGAGGGAGATGAAAAAGCCGCCTGTTCCGCCTTGAAGAAACGCAATAAATCAGCGCAAAAGAAATCAAGATATGCTCTCTTGGCCCAGCAGGAAGATGAGGTCCAGACACGGTTACGCGAGGCCGCAGCAACTCTAGAAGCAATCCCGTCCGATAGTCTCAAAGACATCCATGCAAAGGAAGACGCCTTTAGACAGCACGAACGTATGCCTGAGTTTCAGAGCAAAATGGCATTGGCCCATGCATGGTGTTCGGCGTTTGTCATTCGTAAGTATTTTCCGCCTAAGCTTGGTCACCCGACGCTCCCAGCCGACGAACCCTTTGGCATTACCCAATGGGAACTAAATTCATTGGCCATGGGGCAATCCTTGAAGCCGGAAGTGGCCCAAGCGACGAAAGAGTTGGCCGTACAGTACCAGTTCTTTCATTGGCACTTGGCCTATCCTGAGGTGTTTTTACGGGGGGGGTTTGATGTAATGCTTGGAAATCCACCGTGGGAGCATACAGAACTCAAGGAGAAGGAGTGGTTTGCCGAGCGGCATCCGGAAATAGCCAACTCCCGGACTGGTGCAGAACGTAAGCGGATGATTTCGGCCTTGGAGAAAGCAGATCCGGAATTATTCCAAAGCTTTTGCGATGCCATGCGCCTTAGAGAAGGTGGGAGTCATTTTCTGGGAGATAGCGGCCGGTATCCATTTTGCGGGCGGGGTAGGATAAATCTTTATGCCGTATTTGGCGAAAATATGCGGACCCTGATTAATGATACTGGGCGCATTGGGAGCATCTTGCCTAGCGGGATCGCTACCGACGATACCACCAAGTTTTTTTTTCAGAACATTATCGATTCAAAGTCTCTCGTCAGTCTTTTCGATTTTGAGAACAAGGGTATTTTCCCAAACGTGGATAGCCGCTATAAATTTTGTTTACTCACAAGTGGGCGCGGGGCTAAGCCCACAGAGGAGCGAGCTGAGTTCGTATTTTTTGCACATAGCGTTGAAGAGTTGCGGGATCCTGATCGGCGGTTTTGTCTCACAGCACAAGACATTGCTCGTTTGAATCCGAATACCCGGACTTGCCCAATTTTACGTTCAAAGCGGGATGCAGAGCTCACCAAGGCCATCTACCGCCGCGTGCCAGTGCTCGTGCGCGAGGCGCGCAATGAAAAGCCCGAGGATAATCCTTGGGGAGTTAAGTTTAAGCAAGGGCTATTCAACATGACCACGGACTCCCACCTTTTTCGCACGGGTGATGTTCTAGAAATGGATGGTTTTGTATTAGATGGCAATAAGTATCGTCGAAATGGAGAAACATGGTTTCCGACATTAGAAGGGAAAATGATTGGAGCTTATGACCACCGTGCAGCAGATATTGAGTTTAATATCGACAATGCTCAACGCCAACAGCAGGCGGCTTTAACCGGTCTCGAGCATCATCAAGACGCTAATTTTGTTAATATGCCATATCAGTGGGGTCCGGAGTATGAAGGACGCAAGCGTACGCCGGAATATTGGGATGCAGATTGGTTTCTAGTATTTAAACGTGTGACCGCGTCCACGAACGAACGAACATTAGTCGGCTGCTACATCCCCTGGACGACGGCGAGTTATACTCTCGACATCGTAATTTGCAATAATAAATATAAACGCCTGTTGCATTGTCTCGCTGCGAATTTATTTAGCTTCATGGGTGATTTCGTTGTACGACAAAAGACATCCCAGCCATCTCTACCAACAGGAGTCATTTGTGAATCGGCGTTATTACCTCCGGAAATATATACTAACCCATGTGCGTGGCTGAACAAAGCAATTTTATTGTGTGATTGGATTTTCCCACGCGTACTCGAGCTTACCTATACTGCTTGGGACATGGAAACATTCGCTATGGACTATGGCTTTAGCGGCCCGCCGTTCCGTTGGGATGACGGACGTCGCTTTCTCCTGCGCTGTGAACTGGATGCTGCCTTTTTCCATCTCTACCTTCCAGCCAAGCTGGATGGGTCTTGGCAGAAATCAGAGGATGAGGTTGCCGCAGAGTTGACAACCTTGTGTGCTGCCTTCCCAACCCCTCGTCACGCTGTCGACTACATCATGGAAACATTCCCCATTGTGAAGCGCAAAGACGAAGCTGCCTATGGCGAATACCGCACTAAGCGCGTCATCTTGGAAATTTACGACGAGTTTCAGCAGGCGATGGCGACCGGGAAACCTTATCAAACGCGGCTTAATCCGCCACCGGCTGATCTGAGGTGCTGTCATCCAGCACGCTTCGGAAGTCATGCTCAAGGAAACGATCCCAATGAGCTTTGACATCGACTACCAGTCTGAAGGATTTCCTCCCTCTTCCCCCATCATAGAAGGGAGCGCAACCCTTGCCGCAACTTGGGATGAACTACTCTGGGCCGCCCTAACCGTCGGTCGTCCCAATAGACAGTATGTATTTAGGCACGGGGACGCTTCTCTCTATGAGGCCATATTTCGCATATCTCTTGTTCGGATGTCGCTTGAGCAACAAGGCGCAAGTTCTGTGCGCCTCCGACGCACGGAAGCCGCACAAACTCTTGACCCATCGGAGAAAGGTGCAGTCAATTACTTTCTTGGTCTTGCATTCGGTAAATTGTTCGCTGCAAAACTACTCAACACTCCATGGCTACTTCATCTTGATGTGTTTCGTCCGGAGCTAAATCCTGTGTTAACTGGACGTTCACGGCCTGATCTGATCGGCCAGGCACATGATGGAAGCTGGACAGTACTCGAATGCAAGGGGCGTGTAGCGCCGCCAGGTCGTGATGCGATAGCCAAAGCAAAAGAGCAAGCTCTGCGAGTTGTCAGAATAAATAGTGCAGTGCCTACATATTGTATAGGTGCGATAACTTATTTCCGGGATAATGTTGTCCAATTTCGTTGGGATGATCCCAAGCCTGATCCTCGACACTCAGAGGGCGAACTCACTTTCACAACTGATGATCAGCACTGGCGACACTACTATGCTCCGATCCTTGCGCTTCTGATCAGCGTGAACGGTGACAGTCTTGAACTCATGCGGAAAAAACCTGTGTTTATGCCGTGTAAGGATGTGGACATCGACATAGGCATTCATCCAGAGGTTCTCAATCTTCTCCTAAAATCACGCTGGGGAGCGGCTCGGGCCGTTGCTTTGCGGCTAGAAATGCAGGGTGATCTCCAAATATATCAGAAAGATGGAATAGCCGTAGTCGCAGGCCAAACCTGGCTAGAGCCGTTTAAAGAAAATTTTAAGAATAGTGAAAGTTAAGATGGGTGGATCGATTCTTTTCTTTTGTCGGGCATATCCGAGCGAATGGACGAGCCAGTTAATGCTGCTAATTATACTTGTTAAGGCCTGCTGAGCATTGTATGATTTTATTAAAAGCTACTAATAACGATGCTTTCTTGTCAGCTCTCGAAAAAAAGCTGCATGAACAACTCCGAGGGGAAAATATTGGTTTTCTCCTCGGAGCAGGGGCTTCCGCATTGGATGGCAAGGGATATCCCATGGCCGCTGATTTGTGGGGCAAGATCAAAGACCAAGTGCCAAGCCCATTTCGTGAAGAAATCCAATCCATGCTTAACAAAGAGGGGGTCTGGGGGATCGAAAACGCTCTCGATCTCCTTGACTCTGGTGGTCCGGATGATTGTCAGCATCGGCATCAAGTCACTGAGGCCATTGCGTCACTATTCACAAGTATTGAACCACCGCTGGAGGCGCATGTCGCGTTCCTGCGCGCTCTAGCCCGACGGAAGAGGGCACTTTACTTCCCAATTTTTTGCCTGAATTACGACCCGCTGTTGGAACGGGCGGCTGAGTCGGTAAAAATACGCCTGATTGATGGATTCCACGGCCACGAAAAAGCTTTTTTTGACGGGAGCATGTTCCAGCAACAGATATGCATCCCTCATCCAGTGGCAAAGCGTGGCTCCGTTCGTGTTTCCATTGTTCCAGGTGTTGTGTATTTGATAAAGCTTCATGGATCTATAGGCTGGTTTTCCTTGAACAGGGACGATGTACGCCGCATCCCCATTGCAGAACCCAGTCCGATTAACGCTCGCCGTCTCATGATTCCACCACAGTATCGAAAGGTCCAAGAAACGACAACCCCTCCCTATTCAATTCTTTGGTCTTTATATTATCGACGGCTAGTGCATGGAAGTTCTCTTAACAGGCTGGCATGTATCGGCTACGGAATGCGCGACGAGCATGTTAACGTACCGATTGAACAAGCGCTTAAGGACAGAAACTTTACTCTCCTAATCTTAGCGAGGGGGCTTGACGGTGACGTTTTTGATCATTGGGCCAGCTTTGAAAATGTTGTTATCGTCACAAAAGAGAAATGCTCGTTGAGAGGGAAGATCGGCCCCGGCCACCCGACGCTCTGGGATTTCAAACACATTGCTCAGGAGTTCGTCTGAGATGAATGGAAGTGAAGGTGCCCTCATAGGTTACGTCACAGATGTTCGCGGCGGCAGTTTTACTGTCGCGCTTAACACTGAAGACGGTCGTCCCCCAATAGTGACAATTGTCGATGAGGATATCCAGGTCGGTCGCCTTGGCTCGTATGTGGCTGTGCGGCAACTGGATGTAGATATTATTGCTATCGTCTCCCGCATGTCCGAGCGAGAGAAGCTCCCTCCCGCTGGGGACCTGGGAGCGGATCAAGGTTTCATCTTTTCAGCCGAGCGCTCCATTGAAGTAATTCCTTTGGGTTCAATTGAAGAAGGAGGTACGTTCGAGCGCGGGGTTAGCGTCTATCCCACGACCGGGGCCGAAGTTCATGCCATTGGATCCAAAGATATTGCCAAAATGTTCGAGCGGTTTCAGGTCAAGGGCTACGATGTCGGCTGCCTTCCCTCTAACCCGTCGCTCAAAGTCTGCTTGGACCCAACTGCGATGTTTGGCCGCCATTTTGCGGTGTTAGGCCAGACGGGGGCCGGCAAATCCTGGACTGTGGCCACGTTGGTGCAACGAGCTGTCGCAGCTATGCCCAAATGTCACATCGTTATTTTGGACTTGCACGGTGAATATTGTTGGAAGAATGACAAAGGCGCGGCGTGTTCAGCCTTTGAAAGCTGCAACCATCGCTATATTGATGCGCGCGAACTTGAAATGCCATACTGGCTTATGACGTATGCCGAACTTTGTGATCTGCTTATCGATCAGACTGACTACAGCGCACACAATCAGACCGCTGCCTTTAGAGATGCATTGCGAAGTTTAAAGGAGCAAGAGGCCATAAAGCCTGAGCTACGAGATGTCCGCCCTACGCTAGATACGCCAATCTTTTTTGATATCATGCAGCTACGTTCAATTATAGAAAAATTGAATGGAGAAGTGCCAGGAAAGGCTCCAAATACAACCAAACAAGGCCCGCTCACGGGTAAGTTTGATAACTTTCTCATGCGTCTAGATTCCCGACTCAATGACATTCGCTACGATTTCCTTCTCAAGCCTAAGAACCGGAACAACTCTGGTGCCCTAGCGGATTTGCTTCGAGATTTTATCGGACTAGGAGAGCCAAAAAGTTCTGTAACTGTCATCGATTTGAGTTCCGTGCCCTTTGATGTTCGCCCGCCCGTGGCAGCTCAGATCGGTCGCTTAGCCTTCGAATTCAACTACTGGAATCCACAATATCGAGAGTTCCCGATACTGCTCATTTGTGAAGAAGCCCACATCTACATTCCTCGGGAGTCATCATCCCAGTATGCTGGATCTCGTAAATCAATGGAGCGTATTGCAAAAGAAGGCCGAAAATATGGAGTTGGCCTTGGCGTTATCAGTCAGCGCCCACATGAGGTGTCTGAAACTGTTCTTTCCCAGTGTGGAACGTTCCTCTGTCTGCGCATCACGAACCCAGGAGATCAAAATTATATACGCGCTTTAGTGCCTGAAGCCGAAGGCGATCTGGTCGACATCTTGGCTGGCCTCAGTCGCGGTGAATGTATGGCACTCGGCGAAGCTGTGCCAGTCCCCACGCGCTTACGTTTTCACAAACCCGTACCTTCTCCGAATAGTGATGACATTGATTTCCATAAACAATGGACGGAAGGGCCTAGCGATATCAATGTAGAGGCTATTGTCGAGCGGTGGAGAAAACAAAGTCGATGATACGCACATGTTTTCGCTGGATTTAGCACTTTTAATAGTCGTGCCAATGACTTTTTTTACGAGCTGAAACGCCAAGCTATAAAACTTTTTATTGGAAGATCTCATGGTTATGTGAATGCAGGTTCTAATACGATTCAGAATGTTCTTTGTGCTTTCCCCAGTTATCCATGTAGATCTTGGCCATCTCCTTGTTCTGAATAATCAATAAATTTTCAGCGTTCTTTTCTTCTGCAGCTTTTGTAAAATTGAAAGATCCCGTGACAACAATGGAACCGTCAATAATCATCACCTTGTTGTGAGCTATGGCATGTTTGTCGTCGATATACACAGGGATTCCTTCGTTTCTCAAGAAGGTAGCTCCCGTATAGCGTTCCGACCGTTGGCTCTTGTCCAAAATGGCTTCAATCTTCACACCGCGCTTCGCAGCATCCACCAGGGCTTTGGCAATAGGGGCCGACGTGAAGCTGTAGGCCTGGACGAAAATGGAATCCTTGGCCTGGCCGATGGTGGCCACAAGTGCGTCTTGTGCTCCGCCCCGGGGTGAGAAAAAAACCTGAACAGGAGTATTCTGTAGCGTGAGGTCGTAGGCAAAAGCCGGCACCACCCAAAGGGCTACAGCAAGGCAAATAATGGTTATTTTTTTCATAGGTTAGCTCTAAAAACCTGATTTCTTTCGATTTACTCGGTGGACCACAGACCCTTCTTCTCATCTCGGCACTGCAACTCCCAGGCGTTCCAACTGACGCATTCTGGGGTGAACTGGTCACGGCAGAGCCTCATGTTCACGATCGCCAGACAGGCTTTGGCCAAAACGTTTGCGATGTCCTCTTGGCCGACAATTATCCGGGCCACGGCCACCCCGTCCTTGCCCCGGCCCATGGGAATTACCTTGGCCACGTTGTCCCACTGGTGACACCAGGACGCTGTCCTTTTCGTGGCAGCCTCGGCATGCTTCGCGCCAACTTGTGGGACGGTGATGGCGAATAGGCGAATTCGTTCAATTTGCCCGTCCGACTTGGCGATGTCCAGGGTTGCGCCGTCGATAACCGTGACCACTTTGCCCGAAAAGTTTTCGGTCGCGAGGGCTGGCATCGCTACCAGCACTGAATAGAAAATGGAGAAAAAGAGGGTTCTCAAGGAGTGTCTCCATTTTGATGGCTAAAGTACACTTAACTTACTATAATATTACGAAAAAGCTTCGACAGGGGCATTTCGATGCGCCATCCGACTCGGTACTCGAAAATGGTTGCGGCCATGGATGGCCCCGAATCAGCATCGAACTTGGTGCCTGTTTTCACTCCTGGCGTCATTTACCAGGCTCATCCGGCTGAAGCATCCTTTTGACTGAAACCGGCCGATCGGCGACGGTCCTGGGTTCCCAAAAGTGACCACCGGGAGAAGCCAGCCGATATGTCAACCAGTCTCCTGTATCATGCCTTTGGCCTTAACAATTTCAATTATGTCCGCCAGCATTTCGTCGACGGTGGCGTTATTTTTACCGTTGATCCCAAGCCCAAGATGATCCGCTGTCCCGACTGCGACAGCTTCGACATTATCCGTCGCGGTTGCTTCGAACGCCAGCTGCGAACCGTACCGATTGGCTTCAAGCCGGTCTGGCTTTTGGTCAGGGTTCCACGCGTCGAATGCAGGGCTTGCGGTTGCCTGCGACGCATCAACCTCGGAATCGTTGACCAACGTCGCAGTTACACCAAGGGATTTGGCCGGTTGGTCCTGAGCCTGGCCCGGATGATGCCGCTGAAAGATATTGCCATGTTGTTGGGTGTCGGCTGGGACTTGGTCAAGGACATCTTCAAGAGCTGGCTTAAACGTCGGTTTGATCGTCCCAAACTGAGTAAACTCCAGTATATTTCGATAGATGAGATCAGCATCCGCCGAGGGCACACGTATATAACGCTGGTCCTCGATCTCAAGACAGGCGCAGTGGTCTTCGTCGGTGAGGGCAAGGGGGGCGACGCGCTCACACCTTTTTGGGCGCGGCTTAAACGCTCAGGAGCGAAGCTGAAAGCCGTCGCTACGGATATGAGCCCCGCCTACATCGGCGCCGTGTTGGAAAATATTCCTCAAGTACCGCTCGTTTTCGACAAGTTCCACGTCATCAAGTTGATGAACGAGAAGCTTACAGCGATTCGTCGTCAGCTCCACCACGAACTCAAGGATGGGCTGGCAAAGCAGGTGCTCAAGGGGGCACGTTGGATTCTCTTGAAAAATCCTGAGAACCTCAGCCTGAGGCACAATGAACATGAACGCCTAAAAGATGCTCTCCGTTTCAACGAACCGCTGGCCATGGCCTATTATCTGAAGGAGGATTTGCGGCAAATCTGGGATCAGCCAACCAAGGAGGCCGGGGCTGACTTCCTGGATGACTGGATCGCTCGGGCCAGGGCCTCGGGTGTTGGACCGTTGATGACCATGGCCAACACTATGGCCGCGTGTCGGTTTGGAATCATCGCTTGGTATGACCATCCCATCACATCCGCCAAAATGGAAGGAACCAATAACAAGATCAAGACGATGAAACGCCAAGCCTACGGGTTTCGAGACAAGGACTTCTTCAGACTCCGCATACTGGGTATCCACGAAGCGAAGTACGCTCTAACCGGATGAGCCCCTAACAATAATGGTTGCGTACATGTCCGGACCCCGAATCGGCATCGAGCCTAGTCCCTGTTCTCGTTCCTGGCGGCATTTACCATTTGCGACGTCCCCGGGCTGGAGGTGACCAAATGCGAGATGGCGCGGCATGCCCCAGCAGTTCGTCAGCATCGCAAAGTGGCGACGAGTCGCTTGGGTTTAAGCAGCAGATCCAAGGCGGAGATAATGTCACGGCACACCACGCGGGACGCCAGAATGGTTTGTGCTGACGCCCCTTCCTCGCCAATGACCGCAATGCCCAAGGCGGCTGCGGCAAGCATGAGGTGGTCATTTTGCCCATTGCCGATGGCGACTGTCTGCTCAACTCCGAGGCCCTGAATGAGGTCCAGCTTGGCCTTACCCTGCCTGTCCGGCCCAAGAAAGGAAAGCTCGCACGGCAGGCCATCAAGTTGGCGCTCTACCGTGCCCATGGTGTCGGCGGTGACCACGTGGATCAACAGATTGTGTGGCGGGAGGGCGAGTTCCCTCAATCGTTCAGCGACTCCGGGCACAAGCGTCCCGTCAGCAGCCAGGGTGCCGTTGTAATCAAGCACCAGGTGGTGAATCTCAATCGGGTTCTGCCCGGGTATGGCATAGAGCGGCATTACTTGCTCCATTGAGATTGGACATGCCAAGCGCCCTGGTGTCCGGCATGGGTTCACCCTGGCTGGCTCCAAGATGATCACGGAGTGGCTCCACTTTGTGAGCACCCAGTGGCTCCATAGGAGCGGTCCTGACTTCGAAAATGGTGTACACCGACTGGCCGGGGACCCGACTCGGCTTCGAACCTGGTCCCTGGAGGCTAAACCCTCCATTTTCGAGGATGGTTGTCCGGTAACACACGGGTGCGTCAAGACAAAAAAGCCCCAGCACGGGGGGCGCACTGGGGCAGAGGGGGAGGCCGCATCAGGTCAGACGGCATCGAAGGGTAAATTTGCTATTCGGCTTTGTCCTTGGTCCGCCGTTCCCAAAGTTTCATATCCTTCATTTTGGTGCGGCGTTCCCGAGCCAAGGACTTGCACGCAAGGGCCTGGGTCTTTTTGTAGCCGTATTTCGCCTTATATTCCTCGGGAGTGAGGCCATGGGAGGCCAAGTGCTTCTTGGTGATGACCTTGAAGGACTTCCCGCACTCAAGGCAGGTCACCGAGGCTTCCTTGATGGCCTTTTTCGGGTCCATGGCCGGCGCGGCAGCATCGGCATCAATGTTGGCGATTTGACCAGTGCTGACAGCCGCAATACCCTTGGCGACGGATTTGACCATGCTGATGATTTCATCTTCCGTCATGGGCCGAGCGCTGGCCTGGGCCTTCACGATTTCAAGGGCGCTCTGGATATACTCTTCCATTAAGTCCTCACAGGATGTAGTGATGCTTGATTGAGATAAAGTTGTTGACCAGATATGGCATGATATTTTTGTTGTCAAGGATAAAACAATGAAAAATTATTCAGAAATAGGAGATTGGCATAGAATGCCCGCTGCGTTCGAGTGGTCTCCTACTCTAGTAACAGGCGCATAATGCGTTAAGGTCTAAGAGGATATCCGGCACGACTATTGCTTTGCATAAATCTTCCTGAACACGATAATTGCGCAGGCCAATTTCACAAAGGCAATGAAGGTCGATAACTAGTGGCAATATCTCGTTCGAATACCGCGAAAGCCTTTCAGCCAAGCGAATGTGCGCTCTACGACCCAGCGGCGAGCGGGATGAAGACCTTCTTGCTTCTCATTTTTTTCCTCCCCTCGGGAACGGATATGCGATTCAAACCCATATGAATACACTTCTTCATGTACACGTGGATAATCATAGCCCTTGTCCAGACATAAGTGATAGCTATCGATGCAAATATTAAACATGGAAATAAGATCACTATTATTTTCAATCGTTAAGCCAACCAGTCGACTGTCGTGAACATTTGCTCCAACGACAATGACCCCGAGGGGTGTCCCTTCTTGGTCGACATGCAAATGAATCTTTGTTCCAGAGCGTCCCCTGTCTGTTGGATTCGCTCCAAGGCCTTCAGCCGCTTCTTTTTTTTGTGCGAACAGGTGCCTGAATCAAAGAGCCGTCCATGGATTGCCAGGAAAGATGAAGACCTTGCTGAAGATGATAATTTTCCAGGCATATCTTCATCAATTGGTCAAATACTCCACGTCTCGCCCATCGGCGATAGTGCTCATGAATAGGCGCTTTTTGATCCATAGCTCCTTGGGATCATACTCCACTGACATCCTGTTTTCAGACGGAAGATGATGCCGTTCATTATGTTCCGAGAGGAAATCGGAGGGCTTCCGCCAGAACGCTTTCGCTTAAACGGGTCAAGGAGCGGTTCTAATTGTGCCCATAACTCGTCCGGCAGTTCGGTAAAATCATACGGGGTACTCATACCCAAGATTATTAAATGAAATTAGATATTTAGCAATACTCGTGCCGGACATGCTCTAAATTGCGACGAGTTTATTCAACCGCGATTAAACCCCGTCTGGCCTCATTGTTCGCTTGCAACTCTCGGGAATAGTTCATACATTGCCACCATGGGGAGGAAAAAATGAACAAAAGCGAGTTGGTCAAAGCCTTTGGTGAAAAATACGATCTTGATGCTCAAGCAGCTGCTGACATTGTAAATCTTTTGTTTGAATCTATCCGGCAAGCTCTAAACAATGGTGATCGTGTAGAGATCCGTGGGTTTGGTTCTTTTTCAGTCAGAGAATATGAAGGCTATACTGGACGAAATCCAAAATTAGGTATTGATGTTACAGTAAAGCCCAAAAAGCTTCCATTTTTCAAGGCAGGCAAAGAATTGAAAGAATATCTTAACCGAGAATAACTTGATCTGCTTGTCCTCGAGTGAAAGCCATCGAAAATGGAGAACGCAAGACTCCGTAAATCACGATCTAGGCCGGGACGGAATTTTTAAAAAATATTTTGGAAATTAAATGGACAAATAAAGTTTGATGGCGAATTTCAGTTTTCAGGGGGACGCCGATTAGGACGTCTAAGTCCATATCGTAGAGAGAGTTTGATAATAGTTAAAGACGAGGTGAAGAGTGTCCGAATCATGCCCTCGCGATAAATGCAAAATACAGAATGTTTGTTCTGAGATTCATAAGCTTGGCTATGGAGATGATCCTGCATGGTTGGCGATCGTCTTAATTGTAAGAAATTTGTTGTCAAAGTTCTCTTGCTTTACTGAGTCTCAAAAATCTCTTTTAAAAAGCTACGTATTCTACGAATTAAAACAAAGGGATTTCTCTTCTGAGCATTTAGATTCAGTAGTTCGGCGTCTGGAGAATTTTTTTGAAGACAATAAAAAGGCTAAAGGCCTAAGAGAACAATTTGCTCGACAAAATGAAATTATTGGTTCATTGACCGGTGCTATTGATGATTTTTTGCGTGAATTGTTTTTCTCAGAGTCATTTCGAAGTGATTTGATTGCTAAATATGGGAGAGAATCCCTTGATGTTTTAAATAAAGATGATGATCCCGGCTTAATTGTTAAGAAAATAAAAACAATGGTTGCAGAAATGATCTCTGGCTATCAGAATGAAGCCAAAGAATGGAAGTCCAAGGCAAAAAGTTTAGAGCAGGCAATAACGGTGGATTCGTTGCTTGCCCCACTGCACAATCGAGGCTCTCTTGAAAAATATTTACGCAATGAAATTATAAAATGCGAAACAGATGGCTGCAAGCTTTCTGTTCTAATGATGGATATTGACAATTTTAAAGAAATTAATGATGGGTATGGCCACAATGTTGGCGATGATGTGCTTAGAACTTTTGCAAAGATAGTTAATAGCCATGCTGTTGTGCACGATTGGTATGCAGCTCGTTATGGCGGAGATGAACTGATTATTGTTTGCAATTCATCTGGAGACGACGTTATGCTCCATGCTGATGCAATTAGAGTCGCTGTTCAAAATTATGAGTTTTTCCCGCGAAAGGACGGGAAAGTACAGGGTAGTAGTGTTAAGTTTACTATTTCTATCGGTGTTGGGGAGTATGTCGATGGAATGTCCTCTGACGACTTGGTAGACGCAGCTGACAAAGCGATGTATCAAGTTAAAACGGCTGGGAAAAATAATGTTGCTATTTTTGAACCAGATGATGAAATTTTGTAGGCTTCCGTAGCGGATTCTATAACCAATAATTGCAACAAGTTACTGCTATTTTTACAGGCTGGGTGGTCTTTCTTGTGCTTGGATTCCTAGCCACGCCCCTTGGTTCGCCTCACGCCGCGTTCCCGTCCATGACTTGGCGTATAGCCTGGCCGGCCCTATTACCCCACGACTCGATCCAGTGCCCTTCAGCCGCCGCCGACCCCATCGATGATCACAGGGTGGCTCCAATTCGTGAGCGCGCCGTGGCTCCATAGGGGCGGTCCGGACTTCGAAAATGGTGCGCGGCTGGGTGGCCGGGACCCGAAGCGCCACAGGATCTGGTCCCGTGGCCTCAGGTCTAAGCGATGGCTACCATTTTCGACGATACGGTCAGGCGGTGGGGCATGTTGTGTCTCCGAGGTCAGCCCAGGAAGACCAGCGGACTGGATCCAAAAACTTCAGCCAATTTCGCCGCCATTTTTTTGCTGATGGGCCTACGGCCATGTTCAAGGTCTGACACCACGGTTTTCGACACCCCCAGCCGCTTAGCCAGTTCTACCTGCGTCCATCCCTCACGTGTCCGTCCACCACGAACCAGCCTGCCAGGATTTCGTGGACCGAATACCTCTTCAGGGTCGTAAGTTTCTGTTTCTTCGAGTGTTTGCCGGATAGCGGCTTCAACAGCGTCGGCGACACCGCTTTTGACCCGGATGTGCAAATCAACAAATCCGTCGGTAATTTGCGCCCTCGTGACTTCCGACATACAGCACCTCTATTTGATTCTCTTCAATTATTTCGCGCCACACGGCGACATAAGTTGGTCGTCCGCGCAGGATATGGCAGTGGTGACAACCAGGTCGACCGGAGATTTTTCCATAACGAGGCCAGCAGGGTAGGACCGGACCAATAGCCTCAAGCTCGGTCGCGAGGAGTTCGACAGCATCACGGACTTTGGGTGGAAGCTGGCGATGCCCTTACGCGCCGTGTTCGAGAACCGAATTTTCCAGCCCATGCGAGAGAAGTACACTTTTTTTGTGAACTGTCAAGTGCGGTGAAGTGACTGGGTTCTCGGGCAACATGCTAATTTTATATTACTTTTTCAATATGATCGTCGCGCGGGTCACAACCGAATCTGCATAAGGCTGAAGATAAAAGTGGAGCCAAAAATCGATAGCCAGCTTATAATCGCACAAAAAGTGGTAACCCGAAAAGTCTAACCCCGGGATTTTCAGCACCTCACCCTGAAAAATCGGGACGTAGTGGGAAACAATGGTTTTTTCGTTTCCTCTACTACGCCCACCGCCTGTCTCCCTCATCCCTTTCTACCGCCAGAGCCAGCTTGCGCGAACAATACCGCTATACATGTTTTGATGTCGGCGGATTGATTTTTTATATTCTTGGATGCAATCATTATTTATATACAGAAAGCATACCAGAAGTTGATAAGTTTTAATTTGATGACAACGTGATCATTCAAAGTCCTCTGCAATGAATTTTTAAATAATAAATTGCTGGCAAACTTAAATATCCAGGAAAATGACAAAAGCAAGGTTTGGCTTCAAATAATTATTGACAAACCTATGGTTTTTGGCTAGTCTTTTTTCAGCTTGGAGGTCATCCTTAAAAGCAAATAATTACAAATTAAGAGAGGTGCTGAGAATGAACAAAACAAAGATTGATTGGACTGATTGCACATGGAACCCGACAACTGGATGCACAAAGATAAGTGCTGGATGCGCAAATTGCTATGCGGAATTAATGGCTAAAAGATGTAAGCTGATGGGTCTGGTAAAGTATCGAAATGGATTTGACCTGACACTTCATCACGACATGTTAAATAAAAAAATGAGTTATCGAGATCCAAAGATGATATTCGTAAATTCTATGTCGGACATCTTTCACAAAGATATTCCGCTTAAATTTATTGAAGAAGTTTTTGCATATATGCGGCGCGCTCCTCAACATATTTTCCAGGTGTTGACAAAACGAGGCGATCGACTGGAAGAATTGTCCCCCCATTTGTTTTGGCATGATAACATCTGGATGGGAGTGACTGTAGAGACCGAACAGGTATTAGGTCGTATTGATAACTTGCGAACAACTCCAGCGATTGTACGTTTTGTTTCCATTGAACCACTCCTTGGTCCACTTCCTGCCCTGAACCTCGAAGGCATCCATTGGGTTATCGTCGGTGGCGAGTCAGGGCCAAAAGCACGTCCGATGGACTTGGACTGGGTAAGACCAATTCGCGATAAGTGCATCGAAATGAACATACCATTCTTTTTTAAACAAATTGGAGGCTTCAGGAAGCAGGAAGGGTACAACATCCTTGATGGCCAAGTTTGGCACCAGTTTCCAGAAAACCACATAAAGAATTAGCATTTGACCACAAGCGAACGGCGATCGTATTGATCGCCGTTTGTTTGTATAAAGTAACCAAATTAAATTTTTTTCAGTAAAACCTTTGGTAATAATAAAATAATGGAGGAATAGTTATGGAAACGAAAAACGCACCACAGAAGCATATTTTGCATCGTCTTTTAAGAAAAGAAGGAGTTTCTCAGGCCTATTGCGCAACAGTCCTTGGAATCAGCCAAGCCCAGTTGTCAAACTACCTTCTTGGCTACAGAGAAATGCCACTTGAAATTGAAACACAACTTTTTAAAATAGTCAGATTTGATATTTGTGCCTTATAATAATGGGGAGGCAATAAAAATGATAAACATTCACCTTCAACAAAAACATCGATTTTCATCGATAAACATTTGTAATCCCTGCATGCCTCTTAGTCTAAGTATATATACATATACCTTCAACGCGTCCGCGTATGTTTATATAAGTGATTTGCTCTACTCATTTATGAACACTCTCCTTCAATTGCATACCAAACAATTATATACATTTACAAACATGGTTGTTGTTTGTGCATGGATTAAATCGTATTCAAGTATAAACACTTTCCATCATTTATATCCAAGCTTAAAGATACCATATATAAACATTAACTGCGTATATTCCAACCGATAGGAGCTATGTGTTAATTAAACATGTAAACATATTTGAATCGTATTGCGTGAAGCTGTTTATATATACATACAACAACTCAAAAATAACCATTGAGTTGCTCAATAAGTATACAATAAATACCATGGCTAGTAAAAATTTAATTGTCTTATTTGTTTATTTTGACCCCAAAATTTTGACCAATATTTGTTATTTTTAAACAACAATACGCCTGGAGGTTTCTTTATGGGTTACGACGACTGTAATATAAAATTATCTGTTGACACTTTATGCGGGACGCTTACCCTCCCCTTCGATGAAGTCAAAATGGCACAAATAAATGCTGAAAATAGCCCATGGTTTATCAAGTCAAGTAATGTAACAAAAGGATATAAATATAATTACAAATACAATAATGAGATGTTTATCTCTGCAAGGTTATCTTCGGCCAGCGGAAATTTTAGAGTAAAGTATTTTTCACGCTTTCTTCAAGGCAACACAATTGACTCAATTTTTATAAAGACAAGTGAAATGCTTGCGTGGCTTGGCCTTGTCTATTCGCCGGACGACTTGAAAGATAATTTGAAAATTAGCGAGGGTCATATTGCTGCCGATATAATTGGACAAGGAGGTTACGAGGCTACGCGCATTATGCAAGGCGTCATGTCTAGTTTGTATAACAATAAAAATAAATACACTTTTCGCACCACCTCGAACAATGAAATCTGGAACTACGGTTCGAGTGAAAATACCGAGTCTACCGATCAGTCCTGTAGTTTTAAAAATAGTATACTCAAGAATCAACTTACAATTAACCAGTACGATAAGCTTCAAGAGATAATCGTTCACAACGATAACAACGACTACTGGTATGGTTTATATTCGCAGTTCGGGGCAATTGACCGCGCAGTCCTGACGTATATACGTGAGGCTCGGGACGAAAAAGACAAGGCAAGATTATATAAACATTGCCTTGACAATAATTACGGTATTTTCCGTTTAGAGTTTCAAATTAAACGAGAATTTTTCCTGCAACATAGACGAGCATTCCCATTTCTAAACACGGTATTTGACTTTTTGCAGGTCCCGGCAACGATATTTAAGTATATTTTAGACAAAACATTTTGCATTTGTGCCAAAGGGTCTGTGTCGTTTCCCGTTGAGCCATATGCCCTTATACGCCAAAAATTAATGGAGATAATTTCAGATGACGAAGCAGACGTCCTTGGCACAAATAATGGTGAAGCTGCATGCAACATCGAAGGCAATATACGGAGAGCGGCAACCAGAAGGAAATCGTTGATTTCATGCATGAGATCATACATCAAAGAGATTTCCTGGCTTAAGAAACACATTAATGGATCGTTCTTTAGTCTAGACGAAGAGTATGAACACCTTGAAGAGGTCGTACATGATGCAGTTGAGAATAACAACACGCCGTTTGACTACTTAGATAGATTTCAAGGGTAATGCATGGTTTCGGCCACGTTTCCAGATTTAATGGTGGGGCCATAGTGGTGGAGATAATGGTTTGACCAGGGTGGCCTGGTGCCTGCTGGTTCTGCCATGGTTTACATGAACAGTGATGAGCAGGTTTGGGTGCCGCTAAGGACCGATTTGACCAGTATTTTATGAGCGCGGTCCACTTCATTCTTTGAAGGAATCGAGAAGAGTGCTGCTCCCGAGTGCTGCTCCTTAGTGTTTTATTGCTTTGAGCAGTTAAACTAAAGTTATGAGCACACATTTAAATCTGGTCCATTTAATACGTTGTCATGAAAGTGGAGATAGCGGCAAAACACACTAACATTTATATACAATTTCCAGCTTATTTATTGACAAACGTAACCGGATAGATTAAAGTATGGTAAATGTAAAGTTTTCAGTTGTTCAAGTTATTTTGAGTACTTTTACAAGTAAGTAGTTATTTTAATTTTTACAAATTGAAGAGGAGAAATTAAAATGGTAAAATCAAGAGAAAAAGATTGTTTTGATGTTCAGAAATTTACAAAAGATTATATTTCAAACCTTGTTGACGGTGAGTATATCCTTATGTTCTTGCCAGATATTGAGAAAAATTATGAAGAACGCGCTATAATGTGCGTATATAACCACGAGATGGATGATTATTTCAGGGCAGCGTTCTTTGAAAGGATAGAAAATAGACCTTGTTTAGAGATTTATAGCATTCAAGATGCTAAATATTATAACAAACAAAAATCAAAGACTGGTCTTGTCAGGATTGAATATTGCAACCGTCTAACCAAAGATACAATTTTATGGATTCAACAAAACAAGGGGAGTATTGTTGTGTCGGACGAGCTTTTAAGAGAATCCAGATTGCCACAGATAAACATATTTACTGAGCGCTATGTTGAGACCCTTGGAAGTGGTGTGTTTGGAGTAAAAAGATGCGTAAAGGATACCGAAGCAACGGTTTGCGAACAAGTGATTCGTATTGATTCAAGTAATATGGAAAGTTTTTGGGCAAAGATGATGCACGACAATGCCTATGGAAAGTGCTGTTGCGATATCGATGATACAGCTGGATGGAAATATTATGAACGCGAAAAAAGAAGCTGTAATTTCTTGGGTATTTACAGGATAGAGTAGTACAATTGGGTGCCCTGTGTGTGGCGCTTACTTCGCTTTGTGTCGGGAGTAAGCGCCCCTTTTTAGGATTCAGCACCAGACGAGACCCTAGGCTATGTTTGGGGGATTCAATTTCGCCCCAGGCCGCCGCTGGCTGCGTTTTCCTGGCCAAGACGACCTTTGCCCTGCCTTGGCGCAGAAACTGCGCTTACGCGGCGCATTTGGAGCGTCTGCCGCAAGGAATATTTTTGGCTTACCCCATCTCTGGTGGTCATCGCCAGCGCTTGAGCTGTTAAAGTAAAATTTTAAAGTAAATTTGTTGTTTTGAAAAAACCTAAATAAAACACAAAAAACGAGGAAGTAATGGAAGATAAAAAGCTGTACAGTTTAATTATAAAATCAGGTTCTTTGAAGTATGATGCTGATGCATTGGGCGACACGGCTCAGAAAGCTTTGGTAAATCTTCGCAAGATTTTTAAGATACGATTATTTTTGATTAAGAACAAAGACACTATTCCGGCCCCTGTCTCTCGTCCAATAGATCAAGGATTTTCCCGGCAAGAACGCAAACGCAAACTTAGATTAGCCTTTAAAAATAAAAAAATACTGCTGCCAGAGTATCCACACTTACGAGAATTAGAAAATGAATAAATTAGGCAAACTACAACGAGCAATTGTGCATTTGCTCCATGACGACGATTACATTGGAGTGGATCAAGTAATTGAGCATTTAAATTTACAGCGTACTCGTTCAAATTTGGTATCAGTTCGCCGCGCTTTCCATTTATTGCAAAAAAGGGGGCTGATCAATATTGCAAAATACGACTACGAAGATGGCCATGCCTGGGGCTTGATCGCTTGGCTACCACACACAAAGTATCCAACCATCACTAAAGAGATTAAAGTAGCTGATGTTGAAGATGTTGTCCTGAATTTCTTAAATTACTTGAGTCGTGAATTTAACTCAACATCAGGTGTAAATTACAAACTAGTTTTAAACTACATCAAAAAATTGAATGGTAGAATTGGCGATGTCCAGGAGGATGACGCCAGAATACCGGTGTCGTACCATAGAGCACTCAAGTCACTGGCGGCAAAGCAATCAATCGTGCTTGATTTTTTGAAAGATAATGGAAGGATTGAGTCGGTTGGCTTGAATATGTCCAATAAAATATAATGGTTTGTCTCGTAATTCTTTAGTTAGATTCCAAGACAAATAAAAAACTCCCCTAGTCCTTGGTGGATTTGGGGGTGTTTTTTTTGTTTTGTGTAAGATAAAATGGGTGCTACTTGTCGTTACTATCTGATGTTGCTTCCTCGTCTTCGCCATTAAATATTTCCATTATCTGCTCATAACGTTCATGCCCGCTCACTCCGCCTACTCGCACGCCGTAGGTTAACATTTTCCCTAGGGGCAGCTTGCCAACGCACTTGTCACACATGGTGAGCAGGCAATTGCTCGTGCCAACTTCAATTCCAGCGCCATGGAATCTCTCGTAGTTTAAATTTAATGAATAGAAAAAAGTACTTTCAATAATATCCTTGCCGCACAAATCGCATACAAATATCAAAACTATACCTCCAATTTGTTTCGAAATATTTTACTGAAAAATTTTTTCTGAAAGTAAAATTTCGAGTTGACATTTTTTTGGGTACGGATATTCGACGATCCATAGATTTTAGACAATGGAGAGACACAAGTGATATTAATGAACTTCTTCGTTTACGGCACGCTGCGCAGAGGGCAGTCAAACTACCAGCGACTCCTTGAAGGCAAAGAAGGATTTAAATTTATTGGTCCTGCGACAACCGTAAATAAGTACACAATGCTCTCGTCAGGGATCCCTTTCGTCCACAAACAACCAGATACCTCTGTAATTAAGGGAGAAGTGTTTATGGTCTGGAACAATGAATTGATCAAATCGCTGGATACTCTTGAGGGGCATCGGGCCGGCCAGCGCCAAGGGTACCATCGAGAACAGACGCCTGTCCGATTAGATAATGGAATTAACATGGTCGCCTGGCTCTACTTTTTTTACGGCGTCCCTCACGGTACAATTGTCCAATCCGGAGATTGGTTGGATCGCAACAATAAGTAACTGGGATTGTTGTCATGAAACTCAACTATAAATACCTTGACTACGTCAGATATTGGCCTGGAGATTCTCGCGTTCAGGTGATTATCGATGCACCTCACTGCGCCGGTAGTCCCGACGAGAGTGACGAGAAAACTTTAGAATTGTCTCACGATTTGGCCGAAGTCACTGGTGCTGGCGTGATCCAATGCTTGATTCCCAGGAACCTCGCAGACCTGAATCGTGATATTGACTTCTGTAATGCTGTCTCGGTTCAAGCGCACGCCCAACAACGAAAAGCTTTGTACCACATCCTCAGGCATAAAAATGCCATTAATGGTGCAAAAGAAGTCAACAGCTGCTTCTTGTATATTTCGCTTCACGGTATGCAATATCGCCTGTCTGCGGATATGGTCCCGATTGACATCGAGCTTGGTACTCGCTGGGGTGCGTTGTGCGACAAAGACACTGCACAATATTTAAAAGTGCTATTGAGCAACTCTGGGGCTTACAATGTTTTACTGGATAACCATTTTGTTGGGACCAAATGCTTGTACTGGCATATTAATGGTGATCCTCGCGTGCCCAGTTATAAGGGTTACGGTAGAAATCTTAAAGTTGTTCAGATCGAATTAAGCCGCGACCTTCGCTTTGAAAATTACGAAACAACATTTAAAGTGCTCGCCTTAGCCATCGCTTCGGCCCAACAAGAAATAATCGAAAGTAGGAATTCGAATCCACATATGCTGGCAAACTAAAGGAAAGGACATGTTTACTTTGATTGGGCGAACGTTCGTCGCTTACGAAGACAAGCACCTCGGTCTCTCGACTGTAGCATTACTCACTCAGTCTCAAGGCAACACAAATGAAGACGAATGGTTTTCATTGTTGGTAGATTTGATTGAAAACAACTCTAAAGTTCATGTTGCTTCCTTTCGGGGCATGATTGTTAATCTCAGTGATGCCAGGGAAATCATTTTTCAAGAAAACATCAGCAGCAATGATGCTTCTTCTGTTTTCAAAAAATACGTCTTGAAATCAATCGCAACTTTTGAAAAAGATATGTTGTCGAAACAACCATAACCCAAGCTCCCGGGCAAGGCTGCTTATTTTTAGCTACTACGTGCAAGCATGCCGTTCATTCCTTGTCCGGATAGCTAATTTGACGGACTACTCCCGGACAACAGGAGTAGTTGATCCGGAATTGTTATTTTAATCTATTTCTTTCGACGCCGATTTGTTTTCGAACTTTTTCCATAACACTTCGTTTTTTTGGACATCCTCAATAATAATCCAGTCGTCTTGAGTAATGCACCTCTCAACGACGTACCAGGATCGAGGATCGCCAAACTTCGCTAATGCCCTAAACCACCGTTTTTTAATCTTATGGCTACAGCTCCATGCCGGCCAATGCTGAGCATCGCCAATATCCACCGTTACCCTTATCGCATGCTTATTGTATTTTGCATACACCTCACTCGGCACAAGATTTTTACGCACAAAATCGATACATCTTTGATTGAACAATTTTTCGTTAGTTAGCCAGACCACGTCCGGGCCATAATGCTCGATGGTTCTATGTATATTTGATTCAGTTGTGGTTATGACGCCTCGACTGATGATGTTCGCAATGTGATGTCTGCACGTAAAATGATAAAGTAACATGTGCTCCCTCGCTTTATTTTAGATGTTCTTCAAATCCCACTGAGAAGACGGTAACCGTCACGAGGAATCTAGATCGTTTCCGCGCCTCCAGGTGGCCCCACTTTGGAGCCAAAGCGGGTCCATAAAGTGGACTTGACTGCTCAACCATTTTTGTGTGCGGGCGAGAGGTGGTGCTTGGCAGGAGAGGTTCGGCGTGAGTGACTGGGGGGCTTCGATGTTTCAAATGGAATTCAGAAAACAATGAGATCGCCGATTAGGGCGACGATCAAGTATATTATGGTGATCAAGTTAGCCACATTCCGGTAGCCTCTGGCGCGAGGCTCCTGGAAGAGACCGTTTAGGCTTTCGAGTCGGGCGTTTGTGTCGCCATGCAAGGCCGCAGTATTGCAATTACAAGTAGCATAATAAATCAATCAAAAATGATTCAGCTTTCGTATTGTATTTGTTTTTAGCTCAAAGTTATATGCATCTAAATTGCAATTTTTTGTTTTTCAATTGACTTTGCGATTTTTTTCTTGACTAAACCTGACTTTTATAGTTTACTAGATTTCAGTTTGGCGGTGCCAGATTCAAAAAAAACTTTGAGGAGTATTATTATGGCAAAAAAGATGGAAAGTGAAACGCACAATGAAAGTTTTATATCGCATCCAATGTTTTCAGAGAAGTCATTTAAAAAAGCATTCAAGAAAGCAATAATCGCGATATGCAACAAAGAAGGCAAGTCGGCGGCAGAAACCCAGCGATTATTAGCTTTATCTAATTGCGTTAAGTTTAGTTCTGCTGTGCCGGTCGAGTGCATATCGAATAATCAAGAAGCAACTATGGAGATTTATATTGGCGATACTTTGGCAGCAACGGAATTGTCCCCTGGACATACTTTTGAACAAGCATTGTGCAACATGGTGTATAATATATCACAACTCAACATGTTTAGTGCGCGTGACAGGCATCAATTGGCAGATGAATTGATTATATTTGGGAATGCAATACAGCAGTTTAAGCCTAAGGAATATGAATTTTATGAACAAAAATTACAAAATTTAGATTTTGATTTGTCGTTTGAGTTGTACGCTGCAATAATCGAAGATAGCATTAATTGTTGGTGTAATGCTAGTGGCACTGAGTTCACAGAGCATTTGTATAATTCTAAACATTTTTGCGAAGTAAACAGCTTGGCACTGACACGGTTTGTCTCCGAGCTATTCGGGATAGCCTTGCGAATTAATTTTGATAATTATTGTTTGTTGTAGTGATAGAAGATGGCTGACAGCATTTTAATGCTGTCAGCCTATAATACGTATGCAGAAAACATTTTGCATATCTTATTTTGTGTAAATCAAGATGTTGCATGGAAAGTATCCAGCGCGTGCTACAATGATGGCAACTTGATCGGTAATAAATAAAAAACATGGGCCATATTGCGGATGATAAAAAAGCAATACGCAGTGGTACAACTTTGAAATACTGACAGCTTAGGAGTGTCCTCGGTCGCTCCTGCGCCTCCGGGTGGCCCCACTTTGAAGCTAAAGCGGGTCCCCGAGGTGGACTTGGCTGCTCAACCATTTTCGTGCAGGCGGAGAGGGGGACTTGGTGGGTGAGGATCGGCCAGAATGGCTGGTGCAGGCGGCGAATTTGCGGTTAACGCCTGAGAAGTTTTGCGATCAAATCCTGAAGCATGGACCGTCACTGTCAACCATAATCGAACGTCATGACCTGATGGTTTTGTCAGCAAAAATTATATATTTTTAGTTGACGGGGTACGTCCACTTAAATTATAGAATGACCATTACGATTGACACCGCCATGGAGGACGTCATGACCAAGACCTGGGCCTATCTTAGAGTTTCGACCTCTCGCCAGGAGCTGGACAACCAGCGACTCGAAATCCTTGGGTTCGCCAACCAAGCTGGTCTCCGTGTTGACGAGTTCCTGGAAATTGAGATCTCCAGTCGGAAGTCGACGAAGGAGCGCCGGATCGACGACCTGCTGGAGCGTTTGGCTCCCGGGGACACCATTGTCGTGAGCGAATTGTCCCGCCTCGGCCGTTCGCTGGGGGAGATGGTTCAGATCGTGGAGCAGCTGAAGGAAAAGGACGTGGCGCTGATCGCCATCAAGCAGGGGATCAACACTCGAAGCGATTCCGACATGGCGTCTAAATGTATCATCTACCTGTCTGGGATGTTTGCTGAGTTAGAACGGGACTTTTTAAGCCAAAGAACTAAAAATGGCTTGGAAAGGGCCAAGGCGCAAGGCAAGGTCCTCGGTCGAAAGAAAGGAAGTCTTGGTAAGTCGAAAATGGATGATCGTATCGATGAGATTAAGCGACTTATTGGATTGAATGTACCAAAGGCATCGATTGCAAAGATTCTTGGAGTCAGCCGTCAATCGTTATATAAGTTCATTGAAAGCAGGAATATTAATGTCCAATAACTGCGCAGGTATTTAGTCAAGGACTTTTTCTAAAACAGAAATATAATGTTTGGCCAAAAGATAAGTATTGCTTTATTTGGAAATTGATGTATGGTCTTCCTAAGTAAAGCTTAAGGAGGGCATTATGAACATTGAACGTGGATATTTTTCGATGGAGGACTTGGCTGAAAGAGGATGGTCTCTTCGCATGACACAAAGGTTTTACGGTGAACCAGAAATGAGTGTAAATTCAGGAGTTCATCAAAAACAATGGAGGTTTTTTGAAAAGTCTAAAATATATATTATTGAAAAATCGAAAGAGTTTAGAGCAGCTAAAGCAATGCACGTGAAACGATCTAACCAGAGAGTGGTGCGTAAGTTAAGTTATCAGGCAATTTTTGCGTACAATTTTTGCAAACATTTTGAATTACAATTAACCAACGCTGGCTCAGCGGAGTTGATTTTCCGCGCACTCGATGCATACGATCAAGCAATGTTGCAAAGAACTGGCAGGGAGAAACCCGCTAGGGACAGGTGTTGGCACCATGAAATATCGTCTGCCAAGCTCCTGTCGATAATTTTGGAGTATATTAGAATTCATGAATCGAACTATTTGTATGCCCGTAATCACATCGACATGCTCCGTATTGAGTTGACGAAAAGAGGTGTTGAATTCAGGGACTATCAAAAGTGCCTGTCTGTTTTAAACAAAGCATCGAATCAAACAATATTAAACGAGTATCCTGACATATTGATGTATTGTGACGACATCGAATTTGAAAAGGAATTTGAAAGAAGTTCTGGGCAGGGATGTCCAAAAGTCAACACGAGCATGTATCAATAGCAACGAAAATAAAGCTGTTAACGCCTGGGGTGTAGCAAGAGGTCCAGGCGTTAACAACTCAGTATACTGTTGGGATTGTTTTTTTATCTTAGGACATGTGTAGAAAGCTCATAATTTTACTTGGCGTATGTCTAACGCCGCTTGCTCGCACTTGCGACAATACGGCATCAATGTAGCAACAGCCATGTGTTGTAAAAATAACGAACCGGCGAGTTGCGACATTTGCAATAACTGTAAATTATAAAAATATGGAGAGCGTTATGGAGAGCACTAGTTATATTATGAAGCAAGATTTGGTTGAAAAAGGGTGGACAAAGACTCTTATTGCTAAGTTCGCAGGGAATCCTGACAAATTTAAACGTCATTCCGGATACAAAAATCCGCTGTGTTTGTATGATAGTGATCGAATAAGCTTAATAGAATCGATGGATGAATTTCGAGAAGCCCTTGAATTATCTGTATTGCGGCGAAAAAAAGTTCAAGAAACAAAGAAAATCAATAAAGAGAAGGCGTGGAGCGAGAAACAATCATTTCTTGAATCAAAAATCAAGACAATCATCGACGATTATTCGAATATTGCCATAGATGTTAAGTCAATTCCTGTTGAAGATATTGAAGTTGCTGCCCTTCAGAGCTACAATCACTGGGTAAACGACAAAATAGATTATTTTTTGAGAAAGCATGACTCGAGATGGGAGGAGTTCTTTGAAGAAACAGTATGCACAAACAGGATGGCTGTTAATTTTATTCGTCACCGATTGACAAATTATGAAGACGAAATTGACGCCTTAAGAAGACTGTCCAACTCCTTCGATGGTTTTGCTATACCATTTCCAGAGCATCGTCAGTGCTACAAATTGTTAAAAACAGCAACGATTAGAGCAATAGCTGAGAAATATCCTAAATTCGCAACTGAATGTTGTCGCCAAATCGCAATAATGGAAGAAGAATAGGCATTTTAGAGTGTGGTGTTGATTGCATTTTGTCGGGATGGGTGCTTGTGTTTGGCTTTAAAAAAACAATGACATGCACCGAACTAGCCATGTTTGAACGATCGTCGCACAACATGTAGGTGATTATGATTTTCGCAATACATCAAAGCAAAAGCAACCTGAAGACATACCTGTTTACCAAAGAAAGAGATGACCTTTCAATGGTCCCTGAGGGCATTCTCGAACAATTGGGGAAAGTACAATTTCTCAGAAATTCACGCGAGCCTGCACATGAAACGGACATCATTTCTTTGAGATACAAGGAAATCGTGGCAAGGATTGCGGCTGATGGGTACTGTGTAATGAAGCTCTGACGCGTCTACTTTCTTCTAAAGCACAATTTGCCATGAAGCATTTTTGAGGAGAGCTAATAATGAAGATATATCAGGCAGGTCCATTGTTCACAGAAGCAGATCGCGATTGGCACAAAAAATTTTCTTCTGCACTCAATAACAAAGGGCATATATCAATCTGGCCTGGCGACCTATTCGACGATGGCCATTTGTTGTCTCTTGGGAGCAAGGCTAAAAATTATATCTTCGAAAAATGCAGGAATGCCATTGACGAGTGCGATATTGTTGTTGCCCTCCTTGATGGAACGCAGGTCGATGACGGTACTTCATGGGAGATAGGCTATGCTTTCGCGAAGAATATCCCCATCTACGGGATAAGAACGGATTTTCGGAATGGCGGGGACACAAGCCATTCAATGGTCAATTGCATGATTGAATGTTCATGCAAAGAAATAGCAAAAAATATCTCTGAATTATTAGAGATGCTATAGCCCGTCATGGAGCTAATAGATCTTCAGGGGCAAATTGAACGCGTCACGTTCACCAATGAAGAAAATGGCTACACTATTGCCAAAGTTAAGGTCTATGGGCGACGTGATCTTGTAACTGTTTGTGGCAACATCCTTTGCCCAACCCCTGGCGAGATCATAAAAATGAAGGGCGAGTGGGCGAACCACCCCAAATTCGGCGAACAGTTCAAACTCGCATATTACAAGACGACTACCCCTGCCTCTGTCCACGGGATCGAAAAGTACCTCGGATCTGGCCTCATTAAGGGCATCGGCCCGGTCATGGCCAAGCGCATCGTCAAGCTGTTCGGGGAAGCCACGCTAGACGTCATCGAGGCCGACATCCAAAAGCTTGTGGAAGTTCCGGGCATCGGCTCGAAGCGCATCGGCATGATCGGTCAGGCTTGGGAAGAGCAAAAGGAAATCCGCTCCGTCATGCTGTTTCTTCAGACCCATGGGGTCAGCTCCGGATACGCTACGAAAATCTACAAGCAGTATAAAAACGAATCCATTGGCGTGGTTCAGGAGAATCCTTACCGGCTGGCTCACGACATTTTCGGCATCGGCTTCGTCACAGCCGACAAAATCGCGCAGAAGCTCGGCTTCGACAAAAACTCGCCACTCCGGGCCGAGGCCGGCATCCTCTACGTCCTTCACCAGCTGTCCGACGAGGGACACGTATTTTACCCCCATGAACCATTAATCGAGAAGGCCAACGAGATCCTGGAGGTTGAGCTGGGCGTCCTTGCTGATGCGATTGTCCGGTTGGCCTCGGATAAGAAGGTCGTCTGCGAGACCCTGGATGCCGACAGCGGTCCCATCGACGCCGTTTATCTCGCCAAATTCCATCTTTCCGAGAACCAAGTGGCCGCTCGCCTGAAGGCCCTCATGGTGGCTCCAAAGGGTGTCCGATCCATTGAAGCCGACAAAGCCGTGGAATGGGTTCAGGAAAAGCTGTCCATGACACTGGCGGAGAAGCAAGTCGAAGCGGTCAAGGCCGCAGCCACGAGCAAGGTCCTGGTCATTACCGGGGGGCCGGGGACGGGCAAAACGACAATTATCCGGGCCATCCTGAAAATTTTCTCCGCGATAACCAAGCACATCCTACTGGCAGCACCGACAGGCCGAGCGGCGAAGCGCATGTCCGAAGCCACCGGTCATGAAGCCAAGACCCTGCACCGGTTAATGGAATATTCCATTCAAAAAGGCGGTTTCCAAAAGAACGAGGACCACCCCCTCGACTGCGAGCTGATTGTCGTGGACGAGGCGTCCATGATCGATCTCATCCTAATGCACCACCTGCTCAAAGCCATACCGAAGCCGGCCACACTGATCCTGGTAGGTGACGTTGACCAGTTGCCCTCGGTTGGAGCCGGCAACGTGCTCAAGGACGTGATCGCCTCTGGAGCCATCCCTGTCGTGGAGCTAAACGAAATATTTCGGCAGGCTCAAAAATCCTCCATTATCGTCAATGCCCACAAGATCAACAGGGGTGTCATGCCCGACCTCAGGCCGAAAATGGAGGTCGACGATTTTTACTTTGTCCAAGAGGACGAACTTGACCGAGCGCTGCAGCGAATAATCCAGCTGGTCAAGGAACGGATCCCGATAAAGTTTGGCCTGGACCCGATCGACGACATCCAGGTATTAACTCCCATGAACCGTGGCGTTGTCGGGACCGCAAACCTGAATAGTGCTCTTCAGGAGTCGCTCAATCCTCGGGGGGAGGAAATCGCCCGTGGAGGACGGACGTTTCGGGTGGGCGACAAGGTCATGCAAATCAAAAATGACTATGACCGGGAAGTATTTAATGGAGACATAGGACGAATCGTAAAAATTGATTCAGAAGAACAAGAGGTAAGTGTCGTCGTTGATGGGCGAGAGGTAAAATATGAGTACACAGACCTAGACGAGCTGGTTCTTGCCTATGGTGTTTCCATTCACAAGTCACAAGGCTCTGAATATCCAGCAATTGTTATCCCGATAATGATGCAACACTATATAATGCTACAAAGAAATTTAATATATACTGGAATTACTCGAGGAAGGAAGCTTGTTGTTCTCATTGGCCAAAAGAAGGCGCTTGGAATGGCCGTGAGAAATAATAAGACTTTATTCAGAAATACTTTTTTAAACAGAAGAATAGCACTAGCGAAATAGAAGACAATTCTGTGTCATGGTTTGTTTATATAGTTGAATGCTCTGATGGAACTCTGTATTGCGGCATAACTTGCGACCTAGAGCGCAGAGTCAATGAACATAATGGGCTACAGCCAGGCGGGGCGAAATACACAAGAAGTCGAAGACCAGTTCGTCTTGTTTCAACTGCAACTTTTCAAAACAGATCAGAAGCTTCGAAGGCTGAATATAAAATCAAAATGACATGCAAGAGCAAGAAAGTATCTATTTTAGAAGCATTGCAAAAACCTGACCGTGAAACGATTCGGTAAGTGTTCGTTGCTATCAACCCGTGGCATTGGCGAAAAGACACGATCTCATCGGCAAAAAAACAATGGCGGTTGCGACGTGGAAAATGACATGCATTTACTTGAAAGTATTTTTAGCGAACAAATCGTCTTTGATGCCGTCAAAACCATCGTTCGCACAAAAGACAGAGACGCTTATTTTAAATGGCTTAGTGACAACATTGAGCATTACTTGCCAGAGGATATGGATTTTACCGATGGTCAACGACAAGCGTTGAGTGAAATTTCCATAGCCCTTGGACGAATGATTTGGAACGCGACCCCTCTGCCCTGGAATAAATTTCGGCCTCAGCCGTTGCCGACACCAGGAAGAAATGAAAAATGCTTTTGCGGATCAGGAAAAAAATACAAACAGTGTTGTGGCGACAGCGCAAATCAACTACCCCAGATTGAGCCTCAAGTCATTTGGCCTATCCTAGTTTCCGTTATTCCTTCAAAAGAATTGAAAGAAGCTCTTCTAGATTCTTCGATACCCATGACTGCCATTCTTGTAGTTGCTGATAGACATGTCAAAGAGGGGCGTCCGCAAAAGGCCATTTCCTTATTGCAACCATTTTTTAAAGACGAAATAAAAGGTCACGGAGAAGACTTTGACTACGCCCTCCATTTGCTTTGCAACGCATATGATGATCTAGATAAATATAAATCCAAGAATATCTTACTGAAAAAAATTGTGGAAACAGCTCCACGTTCTCTACTTCGGTCTTCGGCTTGGCAACGACTTGCAGCCATTCGGATCGACAAAGGAGACACTGTAGGGGCTTGGGAAGCATTTAAAAATGCGATGAAGGATAGGCCTGACTCAGTTGATTTGAGTCATTTGGAATTACAACTCCTTGCCGTTGAAGGAAAATGGAATCAGGTTCAGGAAAGGGCCAACTTTTGGCTCAAGAAATTCAAGAATCTGCCCAAGGAAGCACAAGTTGACTATACTGATCTTGTAGATTTAATCAAACATGCGGCAAAGAACCCAAAAGAAGCCCTCGCGACTCTTTCAATTGACTCTGGCAACGATCCTTCTCATGTTCTGCATGACTGGATAACAGATGTTACTGGAAGGCCTATTCCTGAATACCAATTAGAAAAAGATATTGTGCTGGACATTGACGATGACGAAGAGCATTTAATCAAAAAATTTTCAAGCAAGTTGCAGATGATGGGCGTTGCAAAAGATGAACTTAAAACAACAGCCAAAAGGCTTATCGGGGAATTGAAGGCATCATCAATCCCGGGCGAGGAACCGGCTGATGAGTCCAACCCCGACGAAAACAATCATGAATACTCCATTAGAACTCCTGAGTCCCTCATGAGCTTAGAAAAGAAATGGGAGAGTGTTTTCCCACTCGACAAGCCTTTTGGAACAAACAATGAGTCCTTCTCCTCCGTTGACCCTTGGGAACAAAGCACTGCAAAAAAATGGTTGCTGTTTCTGGGAAACAATCCAGCGGCATTTGATAGTTTGGCGATACTGGATGACATTGCAACAGCATTGTTTTCAAATGGTTATTTTCATGACGAGTCATTTTTGAAAAAAATGGTTTTGCCAATCCTAGATCGTTCGTTCGCAATTGTAAAAAATATCCAACTCGAGGGCGAAGAAACGTTGCCATGGGGATTCATTGAAAATCGTCCGGCCCTACGTCCCCTTTCGAGATTGGTCACAGTATTCTCTATGCTCGACAAGGATAAGCGACTTGAGGAAGTTGTAGATGTCTATCTCCGACTGAATCCTAACGACAACCATGGCGTTCGAATGTTTAAAATGAATAGATTGTTAATTGAAAACAAAAACGATGAAGCTCTTCTTTTTACAGAGAGGTATCCTGAAGATTTTGATTTAAATATTTTACTCGGAAGAGCCTTGGCTTTTTTCAGAGTGGGCAAGTTTGAAAATGCCAATGAGGCTATAAAAGCAGCCATCGACGTTTGCCCTAAATGCGTCCATTACCTTGCAGCAAAAAATATCAAACAGCCGAAACTGTCGCCTGGCCTCGTGTCAATAAAAGGGGCGGACGCAGCGTGGTTCTACCGTTTAGCAATGCGTGACGTATGGCTCGAAACAAATGGAGCCATTGAGTGGCTGCAAAAGAATTTTGAAAAGCCTAAGAAAGTGAAACCGGGACAACCCGAGCAACTCAAGCTGGTATAATTGAAAGTAAAAGCCCACATTGTCCAAGTGGCCAACGAGGGGGCTTGTTCACTTGTCCAGGAACGGGAGTTTTTACGAGGTTAGGGGACACGAGTTCTTACGAGTCCCGCTCGGTTTGATCCAGCTCCCAGCATAATGCCGGGTACCGTTTTTCCGCTCCCATTTTTGCTTCGCAGCTCCCGCCAGCGGAATTCCCGCCACATCGCCCACGATATCTTACGGCGCGAGTGTCACACAGCACTGAAAATTGACCCCTCCCACATCGCGACCGCCTGGGAATATATCTTCGGCAACGACCAGCAAGAAGTGGCTTAAACAAAATACAATCTAAAACAATGCTACTTTTATGTAATAATAATAATTTGTACAGAATAAGTATGTAATAATTACGTTATTTCTAATTTTTTATTGCATTTTTGAAGATTTTAGCTTGACATTTTTTTAAATTTAGTGTTTAAAGGTCTTGGATTTGGTTTTACAGGATCCAAAAATATTTTTTTAGGAGTTTTATTATGACAGAAATGATGAAAAATGAAATGCTTGACAAGATCAACACATTGATTGGTGAAGGTTTAAAATTGCATCAATATTCTGATAAAAAATTCCATGAAATGTTAAATGAAAATGCGATGGACTTTAATATCAAAGAAGCTCTTGATATAGGACTTGCTCTGACTAAAAGCAAGCTCACTAGATCAGAGTTTATGTTCATTCTTGATGTGCTTCAGGGTGCCATTGTTAGCCGTCACTTGGCCACTTGGTTCAAAGAAACATTGGTCTATTGTTATGTCAGTGAAGACAACAAATTTGTTAACAGTCGGTATGTTAAATGGGACGTGGACAAGCAAGTCCTGCTGGATAAGGTTTCCAATTTTACTTACCTGGAGACATGGGCGCTCCTGGATTATGTGGAACGATATTCATGTAATCTAGATAAAACGTGCTTGGACGACTTCGTGGAGTTGTTGGCGAGGAGTGGCCATCTAGAGCAAAAGCCAGGGTGTGTAGACGGAAGTGCCAATCATCACGTTCCGATAATTAGCTGATTCTTTTCCACACAAGGAGGGGTTGTAGCGGTCTAGGATTTCTTGGACAGTTTCGCCCTGAAAGTTATGCCGCCCTGGCGACCCGAACAACGCAAGCCGGCATAATTGAATACAAAAAAGCCCCTCATTGACCAAGTGATCAATGAGGGGCTTTCTTAAATGGTCTTTGAAAACTATTTCTTCTTCTCTTCCTTAGCGGGAGCAGCAGGGGCACCGCCGAGCATCTCGATGATGCCGACTCCCTTCTCCTTGGCGGCGGCAGCCAATCCCTTGAGGCCGTCAAAGCCCTTGTCCATCACGAATTTCTTCACTTCACCCCGAGCGATGCCGAACTCCTTCATGATCATCTGCATCTGCTTGAGGGGGTTGTCTTCGCCAGAAGTGGTCTTGCGAGCCACCTTGACCGACATGTCTTTTTTCTTGACATCAAACTTCTGCATATACTCTTCGCGGGTAAGCCCATGAGTGGCAAGGTGCTTTTTCGTCAAAGTTTTGAATTCCGCACCGCAGAGAGCGCACTTCACACACTTACGAGTTTTCTCATGACGAGGAGCTTCAATCTGTTTCATAGGCTCGGCAGTGACATCGATAATGGGGCCGCTCCGAAGAGAATCGAGCTTTTCGTAGATGCTTTTGGCTACGCTTTCGAGATCGCTAAAGTGGATTTTACCGTGGCGCAGTTGGTCCTTAGCAAGATTAACAGCTTCCGACCACATTTCCTTATCGATCATAATGGCTCCTTGGTTTTGTTCGTGTCAGATGGGAACGATCTACCATCGATAAATAATATGTCAACTCGATTTTTTAAATTGAAATATAAATTTACAAGCTAGATCTGGCCGAATGCTGAAATAATTTCAGGAGAAAAGGAAAGCTATGCGATTTGGACTTTGTTGCTTATTTGTTGAAGAAAAAATATCGTTTAGAACGACCACGGCGAAAGCCTTGTTGAACCTGACGGTCAAAACACGCTTGGAAAAAATATCCGAGATTTGCCTCCACAACGCCAAAAGTCTGCTGGAATCTGTCAAGACTGCTCACCGTATGGGTTTTGGTGCGTTTAGAATCTCATCACAGCTATTTCCCAGAATGACTCACCCAGTTACGGGCTACCGGCTTGAAGATTTGCCGGGCGATGAGCAAATCAATGGCTTGCTGGCAGCGACAAAGGACTTTTCAAAGAATAATGGTGTCCGCCTCAGCTTCCATCCGGATCAGTTTATCCTGCTGTCATCGCCAAGGAAGGAAGTGACGGAAAATTCCATTTGTGAACTATGCTGCCAGGCCGTCTGGGCAGAGGCCGTTGGAGCAGATGTGATCAACATCCATGCCGGTGGTGTTTACGGTAACAAGGAGCAAGCTCTGGAGCGTTTGAGCGGAGCGTTCAAGGATCTGCCTGAGAAAGTAAGCAGCCGACTCACATTGGAAAACGACGACGTCAGCTATACGATACGCGATTTGCTTCCTGTGTGCCAAGCGCTCTCTATTCCGTTAGTTTACGACGTCCATCACCATCGCTGCAATCCTGATGGCCTCACCGAACTTGATGCCACGGATTTGGCCGCTGGCACTTGGGCAACCGTGGAACGCGAACAGTACTGTCATGTTTCCTCGCCCAAAAATGGTTGGGGCCAGGGAGATCCAAAGCCTCATGCCGATTTCATCGACCCGAAGGACTTTCCGGTGTGCTGGCTGGGGCGTGAGATGACCGTGGACGTTGAAGCCAAGGCCAAGGAGCTGGCGGTGGTCCAGTTAATGGGCGCACTGGGCGGGGGCTTGGGCCGAGACAAGGGCGGTATGGATCTGAGACATGGGGCGGGCCAATCCCCACAAGGACGACTTTGATCACGCGACCAGCAACCTCCTTCTTTTCAAGATGTTGGGGCTTTATCAACTTGACATAACCAGCGCGGTAATCGATATCGTTAACATCGTTCAGTGCAAGCATTTCGCCCCACTGGCTCTAGTGAAGCGAATAAAGAGAAACACCAACCGATACCGTCCGATACCGGCACGGCTTTTCAAGGTAGGGGGGCGGATGGAGGCGTCATCGAACCATTCCTGGAAAGCGTTGGTCAGGGCAGCGACCTGGTCCGGGAGGAGGTAAGGGATCTCTTCGACCATTTGCGGCTGAATGGTGGCCGGGAGATTATGACGGGCGACAAGGTGGTTCATGGGGTCACCTCGAGCTTACACGGTTATTTAAACGTATGCGTGTAAATCTATGGGGTTTTTCTGGTCGTGGGATGAGCTTTTTCGAGAAAAATCGATCAAATTCGACGGGTTATTACATGATAATTGAGATTTTCGTGTAGGGATGCAGCATAGGGCCATCCGATTTAGCAACGGACTTGGTTCTGAGGTCTTGGCTCATTAGATGAGGGAATATGCTTGAACGTGCGAGAATGACGGAGCTGGGAGGCGTCCTCGAACTTGAGGCCGCATCAATAAGGCTGTCGGTAATTGATGACTATGGAGTGTGCCATGTTCTTTCTTGTAGGAGAGATCGTTGTTTCTCAATCATGTCGAGACTGGGGACCAGGGCGTATTATATTCGTTTCTGCGCGTACTAACTATCTACACATTTATTTTCCTAAGGTTGGAATCCGTAAAATACCATGGAACTCTTACAAAGAAAACTTTTCACATATATTAACAAACGACAAGGAAGATTTTGTTAAACGGCACAATTTTTTTTTAAAACTTCTTGGAACAAACTACGAAAAAATACGGAAAACTCAAAAATCTATTGGAAAAATTGTATACTGTAGGCTTTGCAATAAAATTTTAGATGGTAGCACTGGTGAAGAATGTGCCGCTTGCGGATGGATTATTTGTAGATGCGGAGCCTGCGGATGCATATGCAATCACAAAATACGAGCAATTGACAACTATCAACAAAATGAAATTAAATTTCATGAATGCTTACATGAGGATTTGCCGTTTTAATATTTTTAAGACTAATTATATCAAATCTTATTTCAAGGCACACAATATGAGCGAAATTATTGAAATAAAGGCAGAAGGCTGCATTGTACTTGAATATATTCAAAAATATGGATTGAATTTTTTAGATGCCAAAATGATTGGGAAAAGTTGCTTGAAAGATTGGCAGGACTATCTTAGAAGAGAATACCCAAATGCTGATATTGGCGTCAGAATGGAAATTGTCAAAAATGCAGAAGTAGCAAGGATGGCTATTGTTTCAGCTATGGAAGTCAACGAAGGCGGCGTCCTTTTTTCTGCAGATATTGAAGGACTAGAAGAAGCTTTGCAAGATAGGCTGAACAAGCTTGTTCGGAAGTATTTAATAACAAAACAATGAGTATGCTGGATATAAATATCTGTGTGCTGCACAGAGGCAGTAACCATTTTTTCACAAGATAGGGTTGTGTAGCACCACAAGTCCTATTTTCGTTTATAGCTAGTTGTTATTTTGAATGATTCGTTGGTCGTAACTTTTTGTACTTTTTTATGTGTCTATACAATAACTGGAGAGGTAATGGATCGCTTTCCTGAAGGTGGACGTGTTTACCACGTTGCAAGACCAAACTGGGGGGAGGGAAAAGTAATTAGCTCAGCCCCTGAGTATACCATTGTCAAATTTGTAAACGCTGGAGAAAAAAAATTTGCAACGAAACTAACTCTAGATGAAAAATTATTGACTTCTAATTATTCAGACTTGGCACCTGAGTATGTAGATAAATTGCCAAGCAACTCACAGAAGATTAAACAAGAAGAAAAACAGAAAGACTATAAACTGCGAAATGAATTTTATGGTCATGCCCAAAAATACGGGCTACATGAAAGACTTGAATTCTTTCAAGGGGAGCAATTAAAAACCCTGGTTACTATCTTTATAAAGTTGGAAAAATTAGATCGCATTTCAAGCTTAGATTCGGAGTCTATTAAGTGGCTTGAAGATCAACACATACATGCGCTCCTGGTTCCTATATATAAAGAGCGTTACGAGAGCAAAAAGTTGCCGTGGGACCTTGTAAGGCTATGTCGGTCGTTGCGTAAAATTAACAATCAGGAGATTGCAATTTCCTATTTTGAAAATGAATCTTCCAATATTAAAGATAAAAAGCCTCTGGGGGCGTTATTTACAACTATTGGAGGTTCTTACAGGGATATTGGCGAGTTTGACAAGGCATGGGAGTGTGGGCTTGCTGCAATTGATGTTTCGCCAGATTCCTATTATCCTTATAATCTTCTTGGTGGAATATGCTATTCAAAGGGCAACCTTACTCAGGGTGATCATTATTTTGAGAAGGCTGTTGAACTAGGTGCCGACGACACAGCGCAATCAAATTCTATAAAGGATGCATTACATAATTTGTCAACCGAAGATCGCAAGGCTATTAGCGAATACCTATTGAACAAAGATCCACATAAGTTTGAGTGGGTCAGAGAGTATTCCGATATAAATTTTTTGGGGAGTGTCCCGAAAACTGTGTAAACGCCCCTGGTTGAGTGTTCAGCAGAGATAGTTTTTAAGCCTTTCCTGGAAGAAGATCGAAAGCTGGTCCATGATCTCCTGCCAGTTCCTCGTCCGCTTCGTCCAGCGCTTCTCAGCTTCGGCCACTGCCCAATACGGGCGCGGGGCTACTTCTGCGTCACCGCTGGCGAACTGACCAATTAGATGATTCAGTAGCTAACTTGCGCATCATTTCGAACATGTGACCTCAAGAACGGGGTCGATGTTGAGCAACCGGCTGCGAAACCAACCGGTTCGTAGGTGGACTTTAAGTCCGCTGATTTAAGACCCGCCGGCTTCAGCTGGTAGTTGTTTAGTTTAAAACAACAACAAGGTGTCAGCAATTTTTTAGATTCTGCGGCTTGATGCCACACTTGGCAGTGAACTTTTATTTTTTGGGCAAACTAAAAGGTTTTGGAAATAGCTATGAATATTTTTTTTGCGCAATCAAGTGGAGTTCACGAAAGAGAAATAACTGGCATAGAAAAATTAAAAAATAATCTTCCAAAGGATTGGTATGCATTCGCAAACTTGGAATTAGTATTAAGGAACCATATCTGTAGGCAAATCGACATAGCTATTGTCCTCGATGACCGAATAATGCTGGTCGATATAAAGGATTGGCATGGGAAGATCTCAAGTGATGGATTGAGTTGGTTTTGTAATGGCAAAGAAATTGAAAAGTCACCTGTGGCGAAAATCATTGAAAACTCTAAACTAGTCGCCTCTGTTTTAAAAGAACATTTATATAGACACAAGAGGCCAAGTGAATCCTTCGTGAGCTACCCTTTGATTGACGGATGTGTTGTCTTAACTGGAAAGTGTAGCTTTGATCTGGAAAACGACAACCACCTCGATAAGGTTTTTTATATAGATGATTTTTGCAAAATTATCCAGAATAAAGTGTTGCGAAAGCAACGTTTTCAAGAGCCTGCGTGGATTGATAGGCTTAATCCGCTAACGAAAAATGATAGTACCTGGAGGCAAAAGTTACATTCTTTTTTCGTGGGGGGAAAAAACGACTTTCGTCCTCAACAAAAAAAATACGGTGGCTACCTCGCCACTTCCGAGATTATTTATAAACATTATGACGGGCTTTACTCAGAATATGAATGCGAGGAGTTGTCTATAGAAAAATCTGCTGGACTATTGAGGATTTGGGATTTCACTAAAGCTCCTGCAAAATTTGCCGCATATGATTATCGAAAAGATATTGCGGGCAGAGAGCAGAATGTTATATCTCACTTGTTGGATTGCAACCCTAACTTAGAAACAAAAGTGTTGAGGCCAAGGTCTTTTGATGATCAATTTCCCATTAACTACTGGGAAGTCTTCGAAAAGAGGAAGTCATTAAAAAGACTCGTAGAGTTGAAAAACAGTGATATTAACGAATGGACAAAGAATGAAAAATATAACGTTATTCTTTCTTTTTTATCTGTCCTTGCCGACCTGCATCAAGTGAATATGGCGCATTTAGATATTGGCGAGCACTCACTGTGGATAGAATTGCCTGCAAATGTGCGATTTTCCCATTTTTTTTGCGCGCATTATAATGAGAATCGTTCGCTGGCAGAGGATCGATATGATTTTTTGGGCAACAAATTTCGATTCCCAGAAGACATTTTTGAATTGGCAAGTGATTATTTCCGTAGAGATGTTTATTTAGCAGGACTCATTGCTCATATAGTATTATTCGGCAGTTCTCCGCCTTCGGATAGGAATAGCCCCCCTGAATGGAAAGTCGAGATTGACTTAAATAATAATTTTCAGGAATTACACAATTGGCTTGAAAAATCATTGCAGTATGATCCGGCACATAGGTTCAAAAATGCTTTAGAAATGCTTGGAGATTTTAACGACAACACGAGAAACAATAACACATCAGATTCAATCCATTCACGTCTAGAGCACTTTCAAAAATGGAAAAGTTTGTTTGACTTGACAATAGACTTCAAATTTAATGAGTCAATTAAAAACGACAATGATAAAATAATCTACATTTCCGAATATGATAAAATGAAAGTGATTGTAAAAGCATGGAAGGTCCATGGCGAAAACAATCTTTTATTGCAATTGACAGCTGCTGTAGATCTTTTGGACAGAGCTGAATTATTATACATACAGGAAATTCAGGGGGCTAATAAAGTAATTGATTTTGGATATGCTGACGGTTATTTAGTGGTCATTTCTGAATATGTTGATGGAATTATTTTGAGTGATTTTTTAAAGACCGAAAGTGTAAATCTTTCTACATTGTTGCCTTTTTATCGCGAACTGTTAGAGACCATCGAAAAAATTCACAGTTTAGGGTTTGGGCATGGAGACTTAAGCCCATCAAATATTCTCGTATGCAAGGGAGATGGCCCAGAAATTACTCCTACTATTATTGATGTCATTGAATTAAATGAAAAAATTAAAAATCCACTTTACTCTCCAAACCATCCGTGCACACCGCTTGAACGTGATCGCTATGGACTGATAAAGATATTAGAAGAAATGTTAATAGCTTCAAACGCTCCTGATGAAGTGATGGCAACAATACAGCCAGGGATTGATATTTGTCTAAATGTCGAGCCAAGTTTAGCGACAGTCGCTCCTTTGAAAGATGCCGTAGACAAGATATTAAATCCCAGCAAGTCCGTTGAACTTCCTGAAATAGTAATCAATCTTGTCGGAATAGTTTCCAGCGTTGACATGCTTTCAGATAGCGGAGTTTACTATGTTTCGTTAAGAAAAGGGAAATACGGAGACAACCGCTTATCAATCACAGGAATCAACCAAGAGTTGGTCGTTTTTTTCGACAATTATCGGACTCCAATAAGGAGCAATCTAAATCCAATTACCCAATCTAGTTTGGAAAAGATAGCGCGATATGCGGAATTAAAGGTGCGAGGACATATCTCATTGCTGCAGTCTCAGATGTTTAACGCAAATGATTTTGACTTTATATTTTCTACTGATGAAATTTCTTGCAAAATCCAAGAAATTTTTAAGCCGCAAGATCAAAATATTCAAGCAAGTATCAAGCTTGAATGCAATTCAAATAGAGAAGATGAAGTTGTATTTCCCAATATTTCATCAAAACCACTCCCAAAAATTGGAACTTATAGTATAAAAACTGAAACGATTTGGAAGGCATTGAAAGAAAATGAATCAAATATTTCTACTGAAGTAGTTACAGAATGCGACAGCGAGTACTCTGTAGAGATAAAGCGACATATTGTTTCTTACCAAGTGCTTAATGGTGTATTGGACTTCGACGAAAATGACATAATTGAAGTTAAAGTGAAATCTCGCAGTAATAATTGGATCTTTTTGGGAAGGCTAGACGTAAGGCGTACAGATAGGAAATTTCTTGCAATTGATAATAGCCGTACTTTGTTGAAAAAGAAAAGTGTTATATGCTCTGCAGGTTCAATTTTAAGATTTGATAGTTTGTTTGAAATTGATAGCCGAAACAGGAGAGAAAGGGCAACTGAACGTATATTAAACCGTGCTTCCATCATTCCTGATTTAATAGATTATTTCGAGTGTGATTCATTGCCTTCTGTTAATACTTATAAAGACACATTGGATCCTGTTTATTTAAGTCAAACTTACTCATTGAACGAATCACAAATCCAATCATTTATCAATTTATGGAAAAATGGTCCTGTTGGGCTGTTGCAGGGACCGCCTGGGACGGGTAAGACTAGATTTATTGCAGCGTATATTCATTATGCTCTTACAAAAGGGGGCTTGCGTAATGTTCTGTTGTCAAGTCAGTCACATGAAGCTGTAAATAATACTTCAGAATTTGTCATAGATTTATTTAGAAAAAATGGTGAGTTGCCCAGCCTTATTAGAGTTGGGCAGGAAGGCCAAACGTCGGAAAAGCTTCGTCCTCATCATTCAGTTCAGATAGAATCTTTATATAGAGAGCGTTTTAAGTCAAGATTATATGAAAATTATAAAGTTGCGGGAAGGCGCTTGTATTTGCCTCAAGAATTTATTGAATCATATTCTGTGGCTGCAATTGTATTACTTCCCATGCTTCGTCATTATTCAAGTCTTCATTTAGCTGAAATGCCAATTGTTGTAGAAAGAAACGAGTTTGAAAATCGATTGAAATCTTTAAGGCAAACGATAGAAAACATATTGCATTCTATTGCTGTATCAATTTCGAATTGGCATATTGATTTAGACCCCGAACAATTATTTAAAGATATCATTTTTCAGCTTGCCGAGAGATTTAATATAACTAATCACGAAAGTCTTAAGCGTTTGAACTCTATTAAGGCTATTGTTGAAGACTGGATGGGGCATGTCAATAATCGCAACAGAAACTTTGAAGAATTCTTAGTTAATACTCGCCAGATAGTATGTGGAACATGCGTCGGGATTGGGCGCTCTTCTCTTGGAATTTCGGATGCAATCTTTGACCTGGTTGTTGTTGACGAAGCCGCACGATGCACGCCCGGTGAACTAGCCGTTCCCCTGCAGTCAGCAAAAAGAATTCTATTAGTAGGTGATCATTTGCAACTTGAACCTTTCTTTAACCAACAAATTTTGGAAAAGACTGTAAACGACCTCGGTTTATGCGAGGATGCAGTCCTTGCTAGTGATTTTCAAAGAGCTTTTAACTCAAATTATGGAAAAATGTATGGCCAAACCCTCGCAACTCAATATAGAATGCTTGAGCCAATTGGAAAATTGGTTTCTAAATCTTTTTATGAGCCGACAGTTAAATTGAGTCACGGTCGAGATAGGCAAATATTGCCAGCTGAGTTGCTGTCTGATTTTATGCTTAAGCCGTTGGAATGGTATGATACGTCTGATTTGGGCGAAGTGGCATTTCAATCTAGAGACAAGTCTGAGCCTTCAACTTTTGTTAACTATAAAGAGTGTGACATAATAATGGACTTACTTGCAAAAATTGATGCTAACTCTTCATTGATTGAATGGTTCAGGGGTAATTATGATACTTATGGATTGCCTATAGGAGTAATTTGCGCTTATTCAGGGCAAAAAAAGTTGCTTATCCGAAAAATCGCTTCCTCTGATTTCTCTTTAAATCTTAAAGAATTAATTAAAGTTGATACTATTGATAGCTATCAGGGTAGCCAGAATTTGATAGTCATTGTCTCTTTGGTCAGAAACAATCGAGACGGAAGTAATGGAACAATTTCTCAAGGATTTATGAGCCGTGGCAATCGTATAAATGTCGGTTTATCTAGAGCTATGGATCGTCTTATTGTTGTGGGAAGTCGTAAACGCTGGCCAGAAAACGGGCCACTGTTTAAAATTTGCAAAACAGTATATGAGTTAGAGGCTGAGGGCTTAGCCACTATTTCAACGTGTTAGCTTTGTGCTGATTGACAACTTGCCTTTTTAAAACATCTTAACAAATAGCTAGTAGATTCATAGAGGCTATCGGTTCAGAATACCAATGGGGAGTAGTCTTTTAGCTTTTTAGAATGTTACAAATTAAGGACGTTTAGTTAATGACTTAAGCTGAGTATCGTAAGCATATAATTTAAATCCTTGGCCCAGTTCTTTGCTTGGAGCAAAGTTAGTATCTTGTTTAATTTGGGCGATTTATTCAATATTGCCATTATTCTTGTGTGTGCAATATCAAAATTGTGTTTTTTGTGCTCAGAGGGTCAGTCTATGAATTTTGCAGAACATGTTGCTGTATCGTCTTTCGAATTAGATTCATTAGACTTTAAACTGCCTGTCAGAAATTTTAAAATTTTATATAAGGTTGCGGAAGAAGGTAAATTTTCTTTAACAATAGAGTTTTTGCTTAGATTACTAAAAGCATTAAATAGCGTTACTATTCAGGATTTTAGCGATTTTTTTGGCTTTACCACCGAAGAAGCATTGCATGTTGTAACGAGTGCGGAGAGATTAGGGCTAGTGGGTCGTTCAGCTGATTTTATTATGTTAACAGAAGTGGGGAAATCTAAATTCAATACCGTTACTGATGAGCCTAGCCTTTATAATGTTACCAACAAAACAAAGGCAGCTTTCTTTGATATGCTCTCGTTTAGCCCCATCGAGCACGACTCTTTAGACCACTTTGCGAATACTTTACCAGAAATACAAATTTTGAGTCCTGAGCTTGCATCAAACCCTATCCCAAGTGTTAAAGAATCTTTTGTTAAGAATTATTTTGAATTAGTTTCACATTATAGAGAAAATAACTTTAAAAAATCATTTATTTATGCTATCGATGACATTGTTCCATTGAATAGATCTTCAGTTTTGGTTCACTTGTCTGTTAAATTGTCTAGTGAGAATTTAAATAAATTAGAAATTGATTTTTCTGGATGGAAGTCTACGGAGGAACTTCAGGATCGGCTTAATATTGTTGATGGATGCTATAATTTGATAAAGAACAAAACTATTTCCATCCCAAGATCGATGGATTTTTCTGTTGACTTCTTGCAAGAGCTTTCTCCACAGCATATTGATAAATGCTTGAAGGATGGCAAAATAGATCATGTTGCTTTTTTGAATCAAGTTCTAAAGTCTAGAGAAAATACTGACCAACAATTTGTAACCAGATTGTTTTGTGGCAGTGTTTGGTGCAAGGAAAATACAATTGACTTATTGTACTTATTAAATTCAACAAAATGCGAACCTGTAACAAATCAAATTTGGATTAAACCTGATATTGAGTTTTGGGGTTGCACCACTAAACTAATGCCGTTAATTCAGTCTTTTTTTGAATCTGGTATCGATAGTACGAATACAACGGCTGGGAATAGCTATCTTATGACATCAGATAAAAATCTGAAAACAACTCAGTGGCGTTTTAAATATCACTTCAATGAGATAATATCTCCCCCGTATTGGGACTTTCCATTTAATTTTGAGATGCTGCTTATACCAAATAGAGTAGTTGTAGCCTTGTGTTATCTGCCGTTGGTTGCTCCGGTCGGATTTCCAATACCTTTAGGTTTAATGTCTTCCGACCCTGATATAGTACTTGTTGCCCATGACTATCTACAGGATTTGATAAATAATAATCTCCGCAATCATGAAAGCCATTCGAGTGATTTGACAAGTTTGAAAAGATTGGCAAAAGTCATAAAATAATCTTCTTGTCATTCTGGATGTAATCTATGCGTATACTTGAGATGCTTTTTGTTGTACTTTTCAAAATTTTGTGATTGGTTTACTTGCAACTAATGTTGATTATACCTTGCTGGCGGACTTTAACCACCCTTTAGCTTTTCAATATTTCTTGTCGAATCTCTCTATTTAGATTTTTCGAAGTGTAATGTGGAATTAACCAACTCCTATGATAGGCGCTAAGCGACCCTTGAGGAGGGGGAGCATGTGCACAAAGGCCATCTTCGCACTGGGTCTGTGTTTGACTCCTCCCTGGCAGTCAGCCAGTAGCCTGATACCGAGGGACTCCTCCCATGAACTCCATCTGCTAATCCAGGGCCGCCGTGTGGCTATTCGGCGGCATCACGTTAATCCGGAGTAGGTAAACCTAGTCGGAATCGGTCGTATTTGCCTGGACCTGGCTGGACTTAACATGCTGAAAACATAGGTGAAGTACGCATCATGAAAGTCCTTTCACGCCGGTAACAGGGGTTCAAATCCCCTTGGGGACGCCAAGACTTAGCAGATCGGACTTACCCGTAGGGGTAAAATCTGGGGTAAATCCGGTTTTAAAAGCCCTCGGGACTGACTTTCTCGGGGGCTTTTTGTTTGCCACAGAACACCCCATCCAACACGTTTTCGACAATGCCCAGCGAGTGGAGATATCGGGCCGTGGTG
>Ga0183095_10727_pt1 | contig 65500 bp, 51 predicted proteins | sample BioMet4_FD_130346 | JGI IMG/M metagenome (GOLD analysis project Ga0183095, IMG submission 130346) | Microbial communities from bioreactor (seeded with sewage sludge) at LBNL, California, USA - Biofuel metagenome 4 (v2) (version 3) | ecosystem: Engineered > Bioreactor > Anaerobic > Unclassified ... | reverse complement strand
CGATTTGATTGCAGGTTTTATTCAGGCGATCAAAGGTGATTCTGCTGCTTTGAAGATGACTCCGGAAGCGTGTCAGGCTTATATCCAGAAGTATTTTATGGAGGCAACTGCTAAGGAAGCAAAGAAAACAAAGGAAGAAGGTGACAAATTCTTGAGCGACAATAAGACCAAACAAGGTGTGATCACAACAGCTAGCGGTTTGCAATACAAGGTTGTAAAAGAAGGTACAGGCGTAAAACCGACGGCAGAAGATAAAGTGAAAGTTAATTATACAGGTACATTATTGAATGGTACAAAGTTCGATAGTTCTGTTGATCATGGTGAGCCGGCTGTTATAACTGTTGGTCAGGTTATCAAAGGTTGGACTGAAGTACTTCAACTGATGCCTGTAGGTTCAAAATATACGGTTTGGATTCCTTCAGAGTTAGGTTATGGAGAGCAGGGTGCTGGTCGTGATATTAAGCCGAACAGTGTTCTGAAATTCGATATCGAACTACTCGAAATTGTAAAGGATACTACTGCTACAAAGAAATAAAGCTTCTTTGCAGAAGTTTCTTTTTGAAATAAGCGGGCGATAAGGATATATTTTAGTGTATATCTTTATCGCTTTTGTTGTTTATTTAACACTTTTTACTATCAAAATGATATGATATTCAAAATTAATCAATACTTTTGAGAAATATAAGGTGTAAATAGTAGTAATAATATAAGATATGGAGAAAGTAGATAAACTAGACAAGCAGATTTTGAATATCATTTCAAAAAATGCGAGAATTCCTTTCAAAGATGTCGCAGAAACGTGTGGTGTTTCACGTGCCGCTATACATCAGCGTGTACAACGTATGATAGATTTGAGTGTGATTGTTGGGTCCGGATATAATATCAACCCTAAAGTCTTAGGCTATAATACGTGTACTTATATAGGAATTAAATTGGAACGGGGTTCAATGTATAAAGATGTAGTCCCGGAGCTGGAAAAAATTCCGGAAGTTGTTGAGTGTCATTTTACAACAGGACCTTATACAATGTTAATCAAATTGTATGCTCGTGATAATGAGCACCTGATGGAATTGTTGAATACGCAAATACAAGAAATTCATGGAGTAACTTCTACCGAAACACTAATATCATTGAGACAAAGTGTGAAACGGGAGATTCCTATTGAAAATGTCTCAGAGTGAAACGAGTTAAACATAGAGGAATAAGCGAAGCCCGGTTTCTTGTCAGTAGCCGGGCTTTTTTTATGTGTAGTAATTTCTTATCTTTGTTTCAAATTTGGATTGTATTATTTAGTTATGAATAAGAATATACTACTATTGCTGATTTTATATATTTTTTCTTTTCAGATGTTTGGAGAGGATCATTATTGTTTTCGTGTTTATCTAAAGGATAAAGGTAACACGCTCTATTCAGTTAGTCAACCGGAGGTGTTTTTGTCGAAGACAGCTATTGAATTACGAACGAAAAATGCTGTCCCTATAGATAAGAGTGATTTACCTATTTCTCCGATTTGTGTCGATGTCTTAAGATCAACTGGGGCAAGGGTTGTTGTCGAAAGTAAATGGCTTTCAACAGTTGTTATGGAAAGTATTGATAGCACAGTTGTTGAACGGTTGAGAAAACTCCCTAATGTTGACTCTGTGAAATGGGTTTGGAAAGGTGAGCATAAAATAATTCGTGATACAGTTGCTGACCAAATAAGTTCATTCCCTTCTGATCTCAGACTGGATAATAGGTATGGTTATGCTTTTCGGCAAATAAAAATGCTGAATGGGATAAGCCTGCATAAATCCGGTTTTCAGGGTGAAGGAATGCGTGTCGCAGTTATCGATGCAGGTTTCCGTAATGTCAATAAAATAGCGGCATTTGATTCAATGTGCATTATAGGAACTCACAATGTTGTTTGCCCTGATGAAAGTGTTTTTGTTGGCGACGAACATGGGGCAAAAGTTCTCTCCTGCTTGGCTGCGGATATCCCCGGATACATGGTCGGAACGGCACCCAAGGCTTCTTATTTGCTGATAAAAAGCGAAGACAGTAATAGTGAATATCCGATAGAAGAAGATTATTGGGCAGCAGCAGCTGAATATGCCGATAGTGTCGGGGTAAATGTGATATCTTCTTCTTTAGGTTATTATACCTTTGATTCAGAAAGCTTATCGTATCATCATTCTGATTTGAATGGGCATGAGACGCAGATCAGTCGTGCAGCGAATATGGCAGCAAGCAAGGGAATTCTGGTGTTCTGTAGCGCCGGAAATGAAGGGAACGGCGATTGGGAAAAGATAACGTTTCCAGCAGATGCAGAAGAAGTATATACAGTCGGAGCCGTTGACGAAAAGAAAAAGCGAAGCTCTTTTAGCTCATTGGGACTTATAGACAATGGGCGTATTAAGCCGGATGGTGCAGCTTTAGGCACAAACAGTTGTGTGATTGATCCGACAGGAGAAATAGCTTATCCTAATGGTACATCATTTTCAACTCCAATATTGGCAGGAATGGGAATATGCCTTTGGCAATCTTTGCCCTGGCTTAATAATAAGGAGATCATCAAATTATTACATCAGACATCAAATCAATATAATCATCCAGATACAGCATTGGGTTATGGTATTCCGGATATTTATAAAGCATATAAATGGGGATTGAAAAATGCCAGACAACGATTACATCGAAATAAATGATACTTACCAACAGGCTCTTTCTTTGTTGGAGCTGAATAGTCGGATAAAGAACGTAGTATATGAGGCTTTTCCCGATACTTGCTGGTTGCGTGCCGAGATGAGCGACGTTCGGACAAATGCTTCTTCTGGCCATTGCTATTTGGAATTTGTAGAGAAAGATCCTGTAAATGGTCAGCTGGTCGCTCGGGCAAGAGCTTCTATTTGGGCAAAGACATTCCGGATGATTAAGCCCTATTTTGAGTCTCAGACTGGGCAACTATTTGCTTCGGGATTGAAGGTTCTCGTAAGGGTGTCTGTCGAATTCCATGAATTATATGGTTTTAGTCTGACTGTTTTGGATATTGACCCTGCATATACGTTGGGAGATATGGTTCGCAAGCGGATGGAAGTTGTTCGTCGCTTAAAGGAAGAAGGGGTTTTTCTCCTAAATAAAGAATTGCCTTTTCCGCCACTACCTCAACGAATTGCTGTTATAACCTCTCCAACGGCTGCCGGATATGAAGATTTTTTGAATCAGATTTCAGGGAATGGAAGGGGTTATGTATTTTATATGAAATTGTTTCCTGCTATTATGCAGGGAGAGAAGACAGAAGAGTCGGTAATCTTGGCACTTGAGTCTATCTACAAGTATCTTGAAAATTTTGATGTGGTCGTTATTATTCGTGGTGGAGGAGCAACTTCAGATTTGAATAGTTTTGACTCATATCTCTTGGCTGCGAATTGCGCGCAGTTTCCATTGCCGGTTATTACAGGTATTGGCCATGAGCGTGATGATACAGTGGTCGATATGGTTGCACATACGCGTGTAAAAACACCTACGGCAGTGGCTGAGTTTTTAATTGATTGTATGGATCAGGCCTCTGAAAAATTGGATGATATGCAGCAGAATATATGTTCTATGATGAGTGATATACTGCGGAAGAGGAAATCTGATTTGCAGCTTCTTTGCAATAGATTACCAGTTGTTGCTACAAATAAAATAGAGAAGAATCGTTCCTTGTTAACTTCTTTAGGGGTCCGATTCCCTGTTATGGCTTCTTCTTTTTTGAAATTGCAAGCATCTAAATTGGAATCTTTGCAAATATTATTGAAAGAGAAAGTTTTTACCTGCTTGGATTCGTATTCTCGTGTTATTCAGATGGAAGAACAGTTTGTTAGAATGGCTTCGCCGGATTATATATTGAAGCGAGGGTATAGCCTGACATTGAGGAATGGGCAGATAATTAAAGAGGTAAAGGCTTTACATGAAGGAGATAAGATTGTAACTCGATTTGCAGACGGAGATTCATGTTCTTCCGTAGAATCGGTGGCATTAAGATCTAAATTAGAAAACAACTAATGCATAAGGATATGGCTATCAAACAAGAAACGTATAACGAAGCAGTAGAAAAGCTACGTAAAATTGTGGCTGATATTGAAAAAGGCGACCTGGATGTAGATATTCTCTCTGAGAAGGTGAAAGAGGCAACGCGTCTTATCAAATTGTGTAAAGACAAATTGTTTAAGGCCGACGAGGATGTTAAGAATATTTTGGAAGAATTGGAATAATGAAGAAGTATGTTCTGATTGTTGCTGGCGGGCAAGGAATTCGTATGGGAGGCGATTTACCAAAGCAGTTTATTCCTTTGGCAGGTAAGCCTGTATTAATGCATACGCTTGAGGCGTTTTATCGTTGGGATAAAACGGCTCGCATTTGTGTCGTTTTACCTTTTGAGCATCAGGCGTATTGGAAAATGCTTTGTAGAGAAATAGGGTGTAAGGTTCCTCATCTTATTGCCGATGGAGGTAAAACGCGCTTCCATTCTGTTCAGCATGGATTGAAATCGCTGGTTGAGGAAGAAAGTCTCTTTACTGATAGCGATAAATGTAGGGTGGAAAATAACTCTGAATCATTAGTAGCTATACATGATGGAGTGAGACCTTTTGTGACAACTGAAATGATTAATCGTTGTTTTCATGAAGCGGAGCATTGTGGAGCTGCAATACCGGTCGTTACGGTTATCGATTCTTTGCGAGAAGTGAAAGGACAAAGTTCGCATCCGGTAGATCGTTCCCGTTTTGTGGCAGTTCAGACACCGCAAGTATTCGATTTGGATTTGTTATTAAAGGCTTATTGTGTGCCTTTTTCACCGTTATTCACCGATGATGCATCGGTTGTTGAATCTTTTGGCCATTCGATAGCAATGGTAGAGGGTTGCCGTGAGAATATAAAGATTACAACACCGTTTGATTTGAGTGTTGCAGAATCGTTGTTCAACACTATATAATAATTCTGTTATGTTGGATCTGGAGAATCGTTCTATCATGTATTTGCCTGGGGTTGGACCTCAAAAGGCAGATATTTTAAAGAAGGATGCTCATATTGTCTCATTTGGTGATATGCTGTACTATTTCCCTTATAAGTATGTCGATAGGAGTCGTTTCTACAAAGTTTGTGAGGTGGATGGAAATATGGCATTTATCCAGATGAAAGGGAAGATCCTTTATTTTGATGTCGTCGGAGAAGGACGTAAGAAACGTCTGGTTGGTAAGTTTTCTGATGGCACAGGTGTGATAGATTTAGTTTGGTTCAAAGGACTCTCTTATGTTTTGGATAAGATTTATCCGGGCAAAGAATATATTGTTTTTGGGAAACCTACCGAGTTTGGCGGTACCTATAATATAGCTCATCCGGATATTGATCCGGTAGAACTTGCTGATAAAGTAGCAAACGGATTAATACCTTATTATAATACATCAGAGCGCATGAAGAAAGCGTTCCTTAATTCTCGTGCTATTCAGAATATACAATATACCATATTAAATACTATACAATGGAAGTTGTCAGAAACACTTCCTGATTATTTGCTGCAGCAGATTAAAATGATGTCGTTTCCTGAGGCAATTAAGAATATTCATTTCCCTGAATCGCTGGAAAAACTTAATCAAGCGCAGTTACGATTAAAATTCGATGAACTTTTTTATATTCAGTTGCACCTTATACAGGTCGGTAATTATCGTCGTTTCAAATTGAAAGGGATTCCGTTTCCTGTAGTGGGCGATTATTTCAATACTTTTTATAAGGAATACTTGCCATTTGAATTGACAAGCGCCCAAAAACGGGTAGTACGTGAGATTCGTTCTGACTTAGGAAGCGGCCGTCAGATGAACCGGTTAATACAAGGTGATGTGGGAAGTGGAAAGACATTGGTGGCTCTTTTATCAATGTTGCTTGCTTTAGATAATCACTGTCAGGCATGTATGATGGCCCCTACGGAGATTCTCGCCACACAACATTACGCGACTATAAGCAAGTTTTTGAAGGAGATGAATGTGCAAATAGCATTACTCACGGGTTCTACAAAAAGGAAAGATCGTGAAAAGATATTACCGGCAATTGCTAACGGACAGATCCAGATTGTTATCGGGACACATGCCTTGATTGAAGATACAGTATCTTTTTCTTCTCTGGGACTGGCTGTGATTGATGAACAACATCGCTTTGGGGTGGAACAGCGTTCGCGTTTATGGACTAAGGGGCATATTGTTCCTCATGTAATGATCATGACAGCAACGCCAATTCCACGTACACTTGCAATGACATTGTATGGCGACTTGGATGTCTCGGTGATTGATGAGCTGCCTCCGGGACGTAAACCAATTCTGACAGTCCATCGTTATGATAACAGAAGTGCAGAATTGTATGATTTCTTGAAAAAGGAAATTCAAAAAGGACATCAAATTTATGTTGTTTATCCACTTATTGAAGGAAATGAAAGGTTGGATTATAAGAATTTGGAAGATGGCTTTAAAATCTTTAAAGAGGTTTTCTCTGAATATACTGTTTGTATGGTCCATGGAAAGATGAAGCCGGCTGATAAGGAAGCTGAAATGCGAAAATTTGTTTCAGGAAAAGCACAGATATTGGTGTCGACGACTGTAATAGAGGTAGGAGTAGATGTCCCTAATGCATCTGTTATGGTCATACAAAGTGCCGAACGTTTCGGTTTGTCTCAATTGCATCAACTTCGGGGTCGTGTGGGACGAGGAGCGGAGCAATCTTACTGCATTTTGGTTTCATCATATAAGTTGAGCAACGAAACACGAAAGCGTCTTGAGATAATGGTTGGATCCAATAATGGTTTTGAAATTGCTGAAGCTGATTTGCGAATGCGTGGACATGGGGATCTTGAAGGTACATTGCAGAGTGGCGATGGCCTTGATTTGAAAATAGCGGACCTTGGTTCTGATGGTCAAATACTTCAATATGCCCGTGATATGGCTGAGATAATTTTGAACAAAGACCCTGATTTATTATCCGAAACCAATGGAATATTGAACGAAAGGCTGAAAATACTCTTCTCGAAGAGGACAAATTGGGGATTAATTAGCTAATATGTTGTTAAACATATTTTCTCTAAAAATATTGTGATTCAAAGGATTTAGAAACAGATTTTCATTTATTCACTTTCATTGCGGAAAATTTTCCGCAATGAAATTTGCCAATCTAATGAGAAATAACGTACTTTGAAGTGATGACATAGAAGAAACGCTTTGTTGAGTGTTTTCTTCTATAAAAATAAGATATAAAAGATGAGGATACGAACTGTAATATTTATTTTCTGTACCACGATCATTGCGTCGTCTATTGAAGTGAGTGCCCAAGGACACAGAAGACAATCGATTCATATAAGAAAGGTTAGTAGACATGCATCAGGATTAGTCGTTGACAGGGTCGGGTTCAAGAAAGATATTGAAATGAAAAAGCTTTCCGAGCTTAGTGAGAAAGCAGTTGAGGCAAGAGAAGATCAACTATATCCGGCCGATGAATTGTATGGCTCTTGGGATAATAAATGGGTGGATCCATTTCGTTCCGGGACGAGGACTACTTTTCCGGATACTTGTAAAATAGATCTTTCTACGTTTGTATATCCGATAGCATTGAATGGAGTCGCAGAAGTAACTTCTCCCTTTGGACCGCGTCGCCGTCGTTTGCATAAAGGCATAGACTTGAGAGCAAGCGTGGGCGATACGATTCGTTCTGCTTTTGCAGGGAGAGTACGCATTAGTAATTTTGAACGTCGCGGATATGGTAATTATTTGGTAGTTCGTCATCCTAATGGACTTGAAACAGTATACGGACATTTGTCAAAGATGTTGGTTAATGTTAACGATATTGTAACAGCAGGTGAACCGATTGCACTGGCAGGAAACACAGGCCGTTCTACAGGTCCTCATCTTCACTTTGAAACGCGCTTTCTGGGAAGAGCACTTAATCCGGCCGATATTATTGATTTTAGAATAGGCGTTCCATATGATAATCTTTATGTATTTCATAATAAGCGTATAAATGGACGTAAGAGTTATATTTATGAATATGAAGAAGATGGATTGGCCGATAATAATATTTATACATCTTCTTCCAATCAGTTAGTTTATCATAGAATTAAGCCGGGAGATACATTAGGTAAGATTGCTCACATGTATGGAACGACCATAAAGGCTCTTTGTAGTTTGAATGGTCTCAAGAGGACTTCAAAATTGCGTATAGGTCAGTCTATCCGTTGTGGTTCTCAAACGGTTCGGGCAGACAAGGGCCTTGCAAAAGTTAAAGAGAAACATAAGGGTTCGGTAGAGGTTGATGAATCCTCTGATAATGTGGATAATACCTCTGAAGTTAAGGCCGTTTATCATCGTGTTAAATCAGGGGATACATTAGGTGGTATTGCTTTGAAACATGGTACTACTGTAACAAAAATTTGCAAACTGAACGGCATTACTAAATCTACTTTGTTGAAGTTAGGTCGTTCTCTTCGTTGTTCTTAAGGAAATAGTCAATTTGTATAAAAAGGGATAACCGCAAGGTTATTCCTTTTTTTGTTATTAGGAGATTTATATCTACCTTTGTGCTATAAATTATGTGCTATGCCAGATACAAAAGAACAATTTGATAAAGCAATTTCTTTATGTAGGGACGTATTCGAGAAGAAATTAAAAGATTATGGCCCTTCGTGGAGAATTCTGCGTCCACAGTCAGTGACTGATCAAATCTTTATTAAGGCAAATCGTATACGAAGCCTTGAAGAGAAAGGGTTTAGTATGGTAAATGAAGGTGTCCGTCCTGAATTTGTGGCTATTGTAAATTATGGTGTAATAGGCCTTATACAATTAGCAAAAGGTTTTTCTTCTAGTGTGGATATGTCCAATGCAGATGCTTTGTCATTATATGACAAATATATAACCGAGTCAAAGGAGCTCATGTATGCCAAAAATCATGATTATGATGAGGCCTGGCGTAGTATGCGAACTAGTTCATATACAGACTTGATTCTAATGAAGGTAAATCGTACCAAGGAGATAGAGAGTCATGGTGGTATAACAATTGTTTCCGAGGGAATTGATGCTAATTATATGGATATGATTAATTATGCATTGTTTGGATTGATAAAGTTAGTATTTGGAGAATGAAGTATAAAGATACTGCTATAAGGGTTCTGGTTGAGTTTTGTCGTTTGTTTCTCGGCATTGTATTTATCTTTTCTGGATTTGTCAAAGCTGTTGATCCAATGGGCGGGGCCATTAAGATTACGGATTATCTTATCTCTTTTGGGTTAGCTAAAATGCAGCCTTTTGCCGTTCTGTTATCTTTTAATCTTTCTGCATTGGAATTTACATTAGGCGTTTGTATCCTTTTGGGAATTTATAGGCGATATACTTCTTTGCTGATTCTTATTTTCATGGCATTCATGACGCCACTTACTTTATACTTGGCTTTATTTAATCCTGTTTCTGATTGTGGATGTTTCGGTGATGCCCTTATATTAACCAACTGGCAGACATTCTATAAAAATCTTGTTCTTTCTGCTGCTGCGATTATAGTCTTTATATATAGTCAGCGTCTTTTGCGCTGTTATACCTATAAGGCTTATTGGTTTGTGGCACTGTATTCTTATTTGTGCGCAATAGGATTTGCCTATTTCAATTATTATCATTTACCAGTGATTGATTTTCGACCATATAAAGTTGGAGCAAATATTCCGTCATTAATGAAAATCCCTGAAGGTGCTCCTGTCGATGAGTATAAGTACACATTGATTTATGAGAAAAACAAAATACGGAAATCGTTTACCCTAAATGATTATCCTGCTAATGATACAACATGGAAGTTTGTTGAGACGAAGACAGAGCTGTTGAAGAAAGGCTATGTACCACCGATAGCCGCATTTAATATTTATGACCCGGATGGAGACGACGTTACCGATAGGTTGTTAAGTAACCCTTCATTGTCTATTTTTCTTATATCACCTAAGTTGGAAGATGCTAATGACGATAAGATGGATGAGATTAACAACATTTATGATTATGCGCTAGAGGAAGGAATTCCATTTTATTGTGTGACCGGCTCTTCACAAAAGGCAATTAATGTCTGGTGTGATAATACGGGAGCCGAGTATCCTTTTCGTATGGCTGATGAGGTCTTGCTGAAAACAATGGTTCGTTCTAATCCTGGAATTATACTTTTGCGGCAGGGTTCTATTTTAGCTAAGTGGCATTATAATGATTTTCCTTCTGAAGAAAAGTTGAAAGGTGTCATGCATAGATATTTATCTAAAGCCGTAATTTCCAATAAAGATAACAATTGGATAAGAACCGGCATACTTGTTTTTGGTGTACCTTTGCTGTTCGTTTGGCTATACGATTTTTTGTATGTTCGCAAGAAGATTAAAAAGAAAGAGTAATTTGAATATTATATAATTTAATTTATTAAGTCATGAGAAAGAATATTGTTGCTGGAAACTGGAAGATGAATACAACACTCCCAGAAGGCATTGCTTTAGCAAAAGGATTGAACGAAGCTCTTAAAGGGAAGACTCCTAATTGTGATGTAATTATCGGTACTCCATTTACTCATTTGGCCGGCGTTGTATCGGCTGTCGATACAAATAAGGTGGGTGTTGCAGCTGAAAACTGTGCAGATCAGGAGAAAGGGGCATACACGGGTGAAGTGTCTGCAGCAATGATTGCTTCTACGGGTGCGAAATATGTAATTATTGGTCATTCAGAGAGACGTAAGTATTATCACGAGACATCAGAAATTTTGAAAGCAAAAGTAAAATTAGCTTTGGCTAATGAATTAACGCCTATTTTCTGTATTGGTGAAGTTCTTGAAGAGAGAGAAGCTGGTAAGCATTTCGAAGTTGTGGATACTCAAGTTGAAGATGCATTATTTGGTCTTTCTGCTGAGGATTTTTCAAAACTTATTTTGGCTTACGAACCTGTTTGGGCTATTGGTACAGGAAAAACAGCTACTGATGAGCAGGCAGAAGAAATACATGCACATGTGCGAGCAACTATCTCTACAAAATATGGCAAACAGATTGCTGAAGATTGTACAATTCTGTATGGTGGAAGTTGTAACGCCGGCAATGCAAAAGCGTTGTTTGCGAAGCCGGATGTTGATGGAGGTCTGATTGGCGGTGCTTCTTTGTCTGTTGAAAAGTTTATGCCGATCATTGAAGCTTTTGATAAGTAAGTTATTAATATAAAAGAGATTGAGGATGTGTCTTCCGGCACATCCCCAAATGCTTTTATCAATTGAATATAGCAGGTATGAAGCGAATCTTTTGTGTCTTGTCTTTATTTATGATGTTAGGTTCTGGTTCTATTTCTGCTCAAGTGACAGGCGGAAAGAGTCAGTCTATATTTGACGCGCTGCAGGAAAGCAAAAATGGAAGCGGGGTGGTTGTTATTCATCAGTCTGATGCTTTGCGTAAGATGGTAGGCGAACGTTTTCAAGGTGCAAATGTAGAAACAGCTGATACTATATCATATATTAAAATGCAGGGTTTTCGTATTCAGATATATTCAGGCAACGACCAGAGAAAATCTAAAGATGAGGCGTTTTTAAAAGAACATGAAGTAAAAGAGATCTTTCCTGATATGCCTACGTATGTAACTTATAAAGCTCCATTTTGGAATTTGCGGGTAGGTGATTTCCGTACTCATGAAGAGGCTCGTCGGATTCAGCGTCAATTAATGGATGCATTCCCTGATTATAAAAGGCAGATGTATATTTTAAAGGGGGAGATACGAATTCCTATGAATAATTAGTAGGTATAAATGTTATAAGAAAGTAATGAATACAGAAGATTTAGACGCACAAACTTTGCAGACTCGTAGCGAGCTTGCCGAACACTATAGACAAATAATACCTCTCTTAGGAGAAGATTGTGAACGCGAAGGTTTGATAAAAACGCCTGTGCGTGTTGCTAAAGCTATGCAGTATCTAACGCAAGGTTATCGAGAAGATCCTGCTGCTGCATTGCGTTCGGCAATGTTTGAAGAAGAAAATTATAAACAGATGGTGATCGTAAAAGATATAGATTTCTTTTCATTGTGCGAACATCATATGTTGCCATTCTTTGGAAAAGTACATGTGGCGTATATACCTAAAAAATATCTGACAGGATTAAGTAAAATACCACGTGTTGTAGATATTTTTGCCCGTCGCCTTCAGATTCAGGAGCGATTGACCTTGCAAATAAAAGAATGTATCCAGCAGACGTTAGACCCATTAGGTGTTATGGTCGTTATAGAAGCTCAACATATGTGCATGCAGATGCGAGGCGTTGAAAAACAAAATTCAATGACAACAACATCTGATTTCACCGGTTTTTTTCAACAGGCGAAAACGAGAGAAGAGTTTATGAACCTAATCCATAACAGGAGTAAATAAGGTAGAATAGTTTTGTTCTTTGTTTGTTTTATGCTCTCTTTTAGATAATCTTTTTTGTGATACCATGCGAAATTTATAAGTAAATTATATCCGTTGGCGGAATTAAATTCAACGGATAGATATGTGTGTTAAGAATCATATTTACCTTTGAAAAAGTTGTTTTTCAAATCTTATTCATGACTTGTTTTATATTTTCTGCGGAAGAATTTTTGTACGAGTCCGGAAGAATCTTTCTATTTGTACTCACTTATTTACTGAACCACATATGTGAGCCGAGTTCCATCTTATATGAGACGACAGGAATATGGGTGGGTTTACAAAAATATATCTTTACATTTGCTGAAATTTAATCTATTATAAGCACAAAAGGTTTCAATAGAACAATAAACAAATGCAATAGATCGGTTATTTGTTTATGAAGTAATTCCACCAACGAGTAAGTAAGTTATATATCTTATATCCATAAGGGAGGTATAAATTGCTCGTTTTATTCTATGAAAACAATTTGTGCATAAAATTATTTTATAAAAATGAGTACAATTTTGAAAAAAAGTTGTTTCAATAGAAAGTCTATCGTATTAATATGACAGAATCTGATGACAATGAAGAACTGATTGAATGGAAAAAATTCCTGAAAGGTGATGATCGGGCATTTGTATATTTTTACAAAAAGTATATAGATATTCTTTTCTCATATGGTATGTGTTTTACAGCTGATCGTGAGTTGGTAAAGGATTGCATTCAGGAATTGTTTGTAAACATGTATTGTCACCGTTCTAAATTGAATAGTACAAATCATGTTAAGTTTTATTTGTTTAGGGCTTTGAAGAATATACTTATTAATGCTTTTTGTAAAGGGCCGCATTTTGATTCATTGGATGTTGTATCAATTTCTTATAGTACTGATTATACAATTGAAGATAAATTAATAGAGGATGAACAGGATCAGGTTAGAAAAGAAAATATTATTCATGTTTTGGAATTACTAACTTCACACCAAAAAGAGGCTATTTATTATCGCTATGTGGAAGAGTTAAGCTTAGACGAAATCAGCGTGATGATGAATATGAACTATCAATCAATTCGGAATTTGTTACAACGGGCTATTAAGAAGATGAGGAGTACTTTTTCGGACAGGAATTTTAGTGTTAAAATTAGTATTGAGAAAGATTCTCGTTATTTATAAATAATAAGTGACTTGGCAATGAGAATATTGAATACATATAATTATTATTTGAATTATACAGTTGAGCAATTGCTTGCTGATGATTTTTTTATTGAATCCATCAAACACTCATCGGAGGAATCGGATGCTTTTTGGGAAGAAGTATTAAAACGAGGGATAGTTAATAAGAAAGACTTCGATTTGGCCTGCTTTCTACTAACAGCGATGCAAACTAAAAAAGAGCGAATATCACCCGGTGAGGTCAGTCAGTTATGGGAAGATATAGAAATTGCCAATAAAACGACCATAAATAAAAAGAGAAGAAAAGAGCGTTTTATTTGTTCCTTTATCGCAGCGGCAAGCGTTTTGTTTGCTGTAGGATTTTCATTATTTGAGATATATATACTTAAGAGTCATAACCATATATCAATTGAGAATGTGAAAGCCCCATTGTTTTCTTCAACCGATATACAATTAATGTTAGGTGGTAATAAGGCGGTCTCATTGAAAGGTGATACAGTGAAGGTTAGTTACAAGGGAAATAAAGTAAATGTTAATGAGGAAGCCCTTAATCTTTCGGAATCTACTAATGCTGGAAATCAGCAGGAATACAATCAGTTGGTAGTACCTTTTGGCAAACATTCAATGCTGACATTCAACGATGGAACGAAAGTCTGGGTAAATGCAGGGACGAGAGTTGTTTATCCTGTTTCATTTAAAAACGATAAACGAGAAATATACATTGACGGTGAGATCTTTCTTGATGTCAAGCATAATGAGAAATGGCCATTTATTGTCAAGACCAGTCGAATGGAAATTCAAGTGAAGGGAACATCATTTAATGTGATGGCTTATGCTAGAGATATTGATCAACAAGTAGTATTGGTTAGCGGAAGGGTTCATATAGTCGAAAAGAACAGATTTAAAACGGATCTTCATCCAAATGAGATGTTTGTTGATAACGGTGTAACAACTAAAGTAAGGACAGTTGATGTAAAAGATTATATTTTGTGGAAACAAGGGCTGTATAAATATGATAGCGAAAGGCTGGATGTAATTATGAAAAGGCTTTCGCGTTACTACAATAAATCCATTAATTGTAATGTGGATGTTGCATTTTATAAATGTTCTGGAAAATTAGATATGAATATGGATCTGGATGAGGTGTTGAAAGGTATTTCACTTACTGCGCCGGTTTCATTCAATATACAAAATGGCAAATATATAATTAGTCATAAATAGAGAAAGGAAAGCCTATGAGAAATAAGTAACATGAAAAACAAAGACCGAAAGATACTCGCAATATCTTTCGGCCATAAATTTCAATTTAAAACTAACAGAGTAATAAATCAAAAATCTTTTAAAGATATGGTTTTTTTTAAACAGAATCGTTTTTTTAGCGATAATTATCAATTCATTAATAGAATCATGCGGTTAATGGTCATATTTTTAGTGATAGGTTTGGGTGTTTGCCAAGCTTCAACGAGCTATTCGCAAACTACCACATTGTCATTGAAAATGAATAATCGAAGTGTAAAAGACGTCCTTATAGCAATAGAAAATCAAAGTGAATATGTGTTTTTCTACTATGACGGCGCATTGGATGTCAATCGTAAAGTAAATATTAATGCTAAGGATAAACTGATCAATCAAATTCTTGACTTAATGTTTAGTTCAACGGAAAATACTTATGTAATAAAAGACCGCCAGGTCTTTATTTATAAGAAGGATGCAAATAGCAGAAAAGAAAAGGAAAAAGAATTATTAGTTTTACCACAGCAAAATCCTGTTCATTCGATATCAGGGAAGGTCACTGATGAAAAAGGAGAGCCTGTTATTGGGGCGAATATTAAAGTAAAAGGAGCCAGTATTGGTACAGTTACGGATGTTAGTGGTGCTTTTACTTTGCGGGTGACTCCGGGTGCTGTAATACAAGTTTCTTATATTGGATATGTGACTAAGGAAATTTCAATTGGCGTCAGAACAAATTTTTCAATTCAATTATCAGAAGATAAGCAGTCATTGGACGAAGTTGTTGTAGTTGGTTATGGCACAGTAAAGAAAAGTGATTTAACAGGTGCCTTGGTAAGTGTTTCAGCAAAAGATTTCGCTTTGCAGCCTATTTTGAACTCTACTGATGTAATGATGGGACGTCTTTCTGGCGTTATGGTTTCTAATACTTCCGGAAACGTTGATGCATCGGTAAAGATTCGTATTCGTGGTTCAAATTCGATCAATGGTGGGAATGATCCTTTGTATGTAGTTGATGGCGTTGTTGGAACAGCTATGCCTCCATCGGACGATATCGCCTCTATAGAAGTATTGAAGGATGCTTCTTCAACAGCTATTTATGGTTCGCGTGGTGCAAATGGTGTTGTTTTGGTAACGACAAAGTCTGGTAAAGAGGGTGATACCGTCATTAAAGTTAATGCTTTTCTTTCTAATATACAACCTACTCATCTATATGATGTTTTGGATCCATACGCATATGCTCAGGAGATAAATATAATTCACAATAATGTATATTCAAGTGCAGATTTACAGGAGTTTCAGAATGGGACAAGAGGAACTGATTGGCAAAAAGAAATTCTAAATAGTGCTTGGCAACAAAAATACAATGTTTCTTTAGATGGAGGTTCCAATAAAATAAAATACCATGTGTTTGGTGAATATTCTAAGAATGCTTCTTTGATCAAGCGTCAGAATAATGAGAATTACATTTTGAGAAGCAATTTCAATATGGATTTGTACAAAAACCTTTCTCTACAAATGCATTTGAATGGGAACTATAATAATAGTTATAATACTGGTAGTTCTACTTATGAAGGAGGTGCTGATGCTATTTTATTTAATGCGCTTACGTGGGGTCCGACAGAAAGCATTTACGAGAGCGACGGCTCTTATAATTTGGCTGATAATTATGGAGCTATGGGAAATAATCCTGTACAATGTATGTTGGAAAAAAATACGTGGAAAAAGAATTCAGGATTCAGTACTTATGCAGCTCTAACATGGCAGGCATTACCTTCGTTATCATTACAGTATAGTGTCGATTTTAGCTTATCGAATGGAAATAATTACGAATGGGATAGCTCTACTTATACGGTCGGTAATGCTTCAGCAAGCGGTTCAAGAGGAACGAGTAAAACATTATTTCAAGATTTCATTGCAACGTGGAATAAATCTTTTGGATTACATAATATCACAGTCACAGGCGTTGCTGAAGGGACAAAGTATACATATGATTCTCTTTCGGCTAATGGCGATATATTCTCAAATGAAACATTAGGCTATTGGGGTATGGCATCGGCAAGTTCGAAAGGTGTGGGTACAGGATGGTCTGACTGGTCTTTATTGTCTTATATTGGACGTGCTAATTACAACTATGCAGGTAAATATTATGCAACTGCCGCTTTTCGTACCGATGGTTCTTCTAAATTTGCAAAAGGGAACAGATGGGGTTATTTTCCTTCAGGTTCTTTAGCCTGGCGCGCTTCAGAAGAATCATTTATAAATGATCTGGATATCTTTTCTAACTTGAAATTTAGGGCAAGTTATGGTAAAACCGGTAATCAGGGAGTAAATTCTTATTCAACCATTGCATCGCTGGCTAAATATGATCCTAAAATATATGGGATGAATGATCGAACTGTAGGTTATAGTGCCAAGGCGGTAAATACGGGTTTGAAATGGGAGCAGACAGCTCAAACAGATTTTGGTATAGATATGGGCTTTTTCAAAAATCGTTTGAATGTGACTTTGGATTATTATCAGAAAAATACTTCAGATTTGTTGCTAACTATTTCCACCCCTTATTATTTGGGTAGCGACCAGATTTATCGTAATATAGGTAAAGTAAGGAACAGAGGTCTCGAAGCAAGTATCAATGTAGTTCCAATTCAGACAAAGGATATATATTGGGAGATTCAAGCAAATATATCCAGAAATAAGAATAGAATTATGAATTTGGGTGGTCAGGTAATTTATGGTTTGAGTTCGTCAGGCAATAATGACTCTATTCTTTCTGATGAGACTTATATTGTTAAAGAAGGTCTTCCTCTTGGTGAATTGTATGGATATAAATGTTTGGGGATCTGGCAGACAAATGAAGCTACCGAAGCTGCTAAATATGGTAATAAGCCGGGCGACTACAAATATGAAGATCTTGATGGAAATGGAAAGATCGATGCAAACGATCGTACGAGTATCGGTAATGGAACTCCCGATTACTTCTGGGGACTCAACTCCACATTCCGTTACAAACACTGGGATTTGAATGTTCTTTTGCAAGGCGTTCAAGGAGCCGACAAATTGAATGTAATATATGCCATGGCCTCTTCTTTTTATGCAAAATCACGTACAATCACGTTAGCTGATCCATGGTATAATCGCTGGACAGAATCTAATCCTTCAAATAAATGGCCAAAGGCAGAAAGTACTACTTCTACGAATTATATTAATTCAACACAATGGATACAGGATGCAAGTTTCATTCGTTTGAAGAACCTCAGCTTAGGCTATACTTTCGACAAAAGTCTGACAAAGATTGGAGATTTTCGGCTATATGTAAGTTCTCAGAATTTATTTACAATAACCAAATATAAAGGTTACGATCCGGAATCAAGTTCAACACTTACAAGTGATGTTGCAACAGGTATCGATTCCGGTATAACTCCATCTGCCTTTACTGTTACTTTTGGTGCTCAATTAACATTCTAATTTGTAATCTAAATTTTAAAAGAAATGAAAAAGTTATCATATTCATTTTTATTATTGATAGTATGTGTCACTTTTTTTTCGTGCTCTGATTATTTAAATGAGCATTCGAAAGATTCGATGAATGCATCTACATATCCGAAGACGGCTGATGATATGGTTACAGCGATGTCTCCAATGTGGTGGGTTACTATGAACTTTACTGGTAGTGATGATCCGACATTCTTTTTTTTGGCAGCGGATGATGTTACTTCAAATGTTCCGGCAAATACTTATTTTCGTGATGGTGATATATTTAATGTTTCTGATGGGTTGACTCAATTGTATCAGGATTGGCAAATCCCTTACAAAGGAATCCAGATTTCAAACTTCATCATTTCTCATTATGCTGATTGTACAGGCGATAAAGCTTTAATTAATAACTGTGCCGGGCAAGCCTATTTTATGAGAGCCTGGTGGTATTTCTGGTTAATTAAATACTATGGACCGTGTCCGATGCCTTTAAAAGACGGCGAAACAGATGATCAGATGCCGCAATCGAGTGTAGCAGATGTTTATGCACAAATCGTCTCTGATTTACAAAAGGCGGAAGAATTGATGCCCGCGAAACAGACTCGTTCAGCGTGGGTGTACAACGGCATGAGTCTGGTTCCAACGCAAGGATCTGCAAAAAGCCTTTTGGCTTCTGTCTATTTACAGATGGCAGGATGGCCTTTGAAAGATGTTTCCAAATATGCATTGGCAGCAGCTAAAGCTAAGGAAGTTATTGATAATGAATCAACTTACGGATATGGATTGGTCGATATTAATAAGTTGTGGGATGGCATTGATATGTGGGATAAAGAAACAGTATTCGGTCATGCTTATAACTGGAAGAACGGCGATTATACGATGCGTACGCCTAAAGCTGGGGCTCCTATAGAAGAAGGTGGTTGGGCCTGTTATATGGCTGAAATCAATTTCTTTAAAAATTTTCCTGAAGGGCCTCGCAAGAAAGTTACTTTCCAGACAGATATATGGGTTCCGGTATCAGAAGGAACACCGGGTGCATTTTATAATGCGAGAGGAAACGGTTGGTTTATTGACGTGCCTTGGGATGACACTCGTACGGATAAGCAGCATCCTTATTATTGTAAACAGCGTTTTGGCTCAGAAACGCGCGGGGGTAGTTTGAGCTGGGATGATAGATATCTTGATGGCAGCATGTGGCGTTCAGGCCGTTCACAAAGGTTTATTCGTTATGCCGAAGTATTGTTAGTATATGCTGAGGCTGAATGCATGGCAAAAGGTGGGCCTGATGCATCTGCTTATGCGACAATTAATCGCGTTCGCGAACGTGCAGGGTTGGAAGATTTGGCAACAGGCATGTCGGCTGCTCAATTTCAAAAGGCTTGCTTTGACGAACGTGGTTGGGAATTTGCAGGGAATGAATATTGCTGCCGTTGGGCTGATTTGCTTCGTTTGGAAAAAGTAGAAGAAGCAAATTCCAACCGTGATTCAAGAGAGTATGCCTTGAATCATACACCAACAAAGGCTGATTACTATCTTCCCATCCCGGCATATGATAAGAATTTGAATCATAATCTTCATAATAATATAGGAAATTGATAATTTTTCTCATTCATAATATCTGTGATTTATAGATTATTTATTCAAAACGCCCATAAAAGGGCGTTTTGTTTTCAATAAGTTATCCTAGAAAGAAATATTACTAATGATATTGAAAGATAGAAGTCATGATTTATATGTGAATGTGATTTACAAATAAAGGAGTATTACGATATGTTGAAAAAGAAGCAAATAAGCATAATTGCAGTTGTATATCATTTATTATTCCCCATGTTTTTGTGCATGTCTGCTACCGTATGGGGGCAGAGTATGTCACAGGGTAAGAATTTTTATATTGGAATTGATAATACGGGAGATAAATGTAAATCCGGAGAATTTTTTAATTCGGAAGCAATGGATTCTTTAGGAGTGGATTTTGTTGTTTATCATTATCATGGTCCCACAGGAACGGTTAAAGACGAAGTAGAGAAGATGAAGGCACTTGGTGAAAGCTTTGCGAAGAAAGGTTTGAAGGTCATAGTTAATACGGAATGCGGTAATTGGTCTGAAAGTCTTGTTGACAAAGATGGCAACGATTGGGTGAAACAACCAGATGGATTGCATCTGTTTAAGTTTCCTCACGATGTGCTTGTAAGCCTGAATCAATCAAACGCTGTCTGGGGCATTCAATATGATGAATTGGAGCATAGTCAGATAACGCGGAATGTGTCGCTTACCATTGAAAATCCATCGATAAAAGTAGTAAGCCTGGCCGAAACAAATGGCATGACATTTACCGAAGCAGATGATGCTGTCTGTAAAGGAGCAAAATCATTGGTTGCTGAATGTAAGGCAGACGGAACAAACAATGTCTTTTCAGAGAATGTATGGCCTGTGTTGTATCATAATTTTGCACGCGCCGGAATGATACCTGTTTATAAGCAAATGAAAGAAGGCTGGTCGAATGTTTGGGCTGCATGTGCTATGGGTGCCTGCTTACAATATGATAAGGATTTATGTGCTTGTCTCGATCTGTGGAACCATGATGTATTTCCTGGACATTCTGCCGCTGAGCTACGCGGAAATTTGTATTTTTCATATTGGGCAGGCGCAGATAAAGCTTATGTAGAAGCAATAGGAAATCATACTTACGCATTGAAAGATGATGGGCATATTGTTTTGAAAGAAAGAGGAAAAGTGTTTAGTGATTTTACGCATAAGTATCTTCCTGCTAATCCTCGTCCATATACTTTTCGGGATTATCAACCTGAAATTGCCATTATTCGATTCGACGATACAGACTGGGGACAAGCAAATCATGTTTATTCTATTTGGGCAAACGAAGGAGATACGCTTAAACTGTATTGGCCGGACTGGTTATTCGGCGCTTACAATCTGAATAGAAGTGATGCGTCTGAAGAATGGATTAGAGCATGGAATACAATTACGCATGGTTGGGTTAAGAAGAATAGCCTCTCATGGGCTAATTATGAAGCATATAAGGATATGCCACATCGTTCTTTTGCTCCGGCAAATGCACCTATTGTATATGATCAGACTGTGACACGGAAGTATCTTGAAACCGTAAAACTGGTCTTTTTGTGCGGTTTGCAGATAAGTCGGCAAACAATATCAGATGTAACTGATCTTGTTCGGGAAAAGGGCTTAACTGTTGTAACCTCTGTTCGTTTTGCTCCGGAACGTTTTGCAAAGCGATATTCGGATGGTATAAAAGAGTTTAAGGATGGAAAGGGTAGATGGATTCTGACGGATGATATGGCTTCAGATGAACTTAAAAATAGATTAAACCCATTTTTGGGTCATGAGAATGAAATTATATACAACTTTAAAGGAAATAGAACTGTCAGAATGGAAATTTCTCCTGATGGAAATGAGTTGCAAATATTCAAGAATTTCTAAAGAAAGGTTTGAGTAGAAATATAAGATTAAGATAATTCGTTGGCGGAATTACTGCGTAAACAAATAATGGATCTATTGTATTTGTTTATTGTTCTATTGACCCCTTTTGTACCTATAAAAGATTAAATTTCAGCAAATGTAAAGATATATTTTTGTAAGCCTTCCCATATTTTTATCGTCTCATATAATGTGGAACGACCGTTCCATATTATATGGTTCGACCGGCTCACATATATGGAACGATCGTTCCATATAATGTGAGTCGATAAATGAGTAAGGGTAAACAGAAAAGTTCCTTCGGGCTCATACAAAAATTCTCCAGTAGAAGATATAAAACAAGTTATGAGTAAGATTTGAAAAACAATTTTCTCAATGGTAAATATTATTCTTAACACATATCTCTATCCATTGAATTTAATTTCGCTAACGGGCTAAGATACTATTGGAAGATCTTCTTATTTATCTGACTATATACTGCTTATAACAAACTATTTATGATATTAAGGGAAAATAATTTATACAAACAAATGAGAGACGATTAAATATCTATTACCTTTGTAGCCAATTTGTTGGGGGATAAAAATATATGAAAGGGCTGCGGACTTCGTTAATAATAACAACAGTTGTATTCCTGTTACTATTTCTTTCATTGGTGATTATCAATGAAATCAAATACCATTTCGTTCAGAATTTCACTGATCAAGGAATGTCGTTTATCCTTTTGTGTATTGTTGGAATTATTTTATTGACTTTATTTTCAGCTAATTGCCTGCTTTCTAAACGCGACCTGATTAATCGAAATAAGGATTTGCTGAGTTTGCGCAAGAAGATTGCATGTATCACAGAAAATAATGAAACTATCATCATGGAGTATGATGTGAAAGATCAGAAATTCATACTCTGGAATGAGGATACGGGGAAAGAAGCCCGTCATTTTTTGCTTAATGATTATTGGAAATGTATTCATCATGAGGATTTACCTATAGCCCAAGAACTTGTTGAGCATATGGATTCTCGTCAGACAAATACTTTTGTCTGTGAATTCAGGTATCTTTTTCCGGGAGCTGCAGGGTATTCATGGCAGTCGAATGAAATATTCCCGTTCGAGACGGATAAAGAGGGAAAACCAATTACTTATATCGGTGTTTGTCGGAAAAACAATGATTGGCATGAAATGCTTGATGAATTGAAGAATTATAAAAGCAAAGTGTCATTTATAACATCGATAAGTGGTATTATATTCGCTGATTTTAGTACAAAGACAAATATTCTCTGTTGCTTGTGTGATGGAGGAAGCTTTAAGGGATATAATATGACTTTGGATGAGTACCTGGATCTTTTGCATCCGGAGGATCATGCAAAAGGAGAGCAAGTAGTGCAGATGATGAAAGAACATAAACTCGAACATTTCCATACGGAATATAGGTTTATGTATCCGTGGGAAAAAGAATATGTGTGGTATTCGATAGATATTGCTGCAACAGCGTATGATGCCAGTCGCCAGATAACCGGTTATACGTGGTTGAATCGCAATAATAACGCATGGCATAAGGCAATGGAGGAGATGTTGGAACTACAAGGAAAAGCCAAGCTGGCAACGATGCAAACCTCTTTTCTCTCAAATATTAATCACGAAATTCGTACGCCACTTAATGCCATTGTTGGTTTTTCTAATATTATGTGTGATGAAGAATCATATGAAGAGAGGTTAAAGTTCAAGAACATTATCGATAAAAATAATCAGAAATTGCTTCGTATTGTGGATGATGCACTTCTGCTTTCAAAAATTGAATCTGATGATATACGGTTCAAATTGACGGAGGTTAATATTACTGACTTTTTTAAGAAGCTTACCGACGAAATTCGGCCGACAATCGCACCAGGTGTACAGTTAATTTGTAAAAAAGATAAGCCGTTGATATCAACTGTAGATATTACTTATCTTAAAAACGTCACTTTGGCATTGTTGAGCAATGCCATTAAATTCACGCATGAAGGAACTATTACACTCGATTTTTCCTTAGAGAATGATGGATTGTATGTGTCAGTCACCGATACAGGCATTGGCATCGCAAAGGAAGAGCAGGAACGAATCTTTGGACGTTTTGAAAAAATCGATTCCTTTAAAGAAGGTACAGGGATCGGTTTGCCTATCTGTAAGGCAATTATCACCAAAGTCAATGGCAAGATAGGTGTTGAGTCAGAACTTGGCAAAGGTTCGACTTTTTGGTATTGGGTTCCTCGCAGAATAGTTGATAACTAATGTTTTTCTCTCTTGCATTGACAATAGATTAGTTCATTTTCGCCTGAAGAAAACGCTTTATTGATGGTTATTTGTATACAATAATATGCATTTTTGCAGGTATTCTATAATGAAATTTTGTATTGTTCAAGAGCAATTTTTGTAAGGCGACTATGTTTTTAATCAGATTTTATTAGGAATACTGTCTTTTTTTGTTCTGAAGAATATGAAAATTTGTTCATATATTTACCTATTTTTGTTCTTAGTGAGTCAGATGGCTATTGACTAAGAGTTTTTTGAATTTTGAATTTACTTTAAATATTTATACGTCATGAATATCAGAAACATTTTTTCATCTCTGATCGCGACATTATTACTGTGTTCGTTCCAGATGGGAGCTTTTGAACAAACAAACCACGGCGTTGTTATTCCCGTCAGTTACCGGATAAGCGGCGGACCTTCGTTGGTCAGGATACAAGTTATGGGGGAGAATCTTATACATGTCTCGGCAACTCCTGACAGACAATTCAATGACCGGCCGAGTTTAATCGTTCTTAATAGTTTAACACATACTCCATCGCATGTGTGTCAAAATGAAGATACGGTGATTGTTTCTACTTCACACGTGAAAGTATATGTGCTGACATCTACAGGTGAAGTGTGGTTTACGGATAATCATGGTAAAACCATTTTGCGCGAAAAAAGTGGAGGAGGAAAGACTTTTCAACCGATAACTGTTGACGGAACACATGGATACACTATCCGTCAGGTCTTTGATTCTCTTGATGATGAGTCGTTTTTCGGATTAGGACAGCATCAGTCAGACGAATTTAACTACAAAGGAAAGAACGAGCAATTGTTTCAATACAACACGAAAGTATCGATACCTTTTGTAGTATCCAACAAGAATTATGGATTCTTGTTGGATAGCTATTCGTTATGTCGTTTCGGTTCACCTGTTGATTATTCGCAGTTGAATCATCTGTTCAAACTGTATGACAAGAATAGCGAAGAGGGGGCCTTAACCGGAACTTATATCTCTGCTACGGGTGAGACTATTCTTCGGCAGGAAGATTCTATCTATTTTGAAGACTTGAAAACCATTAAGAATCTACCACAGAACTTTGCCTTGAAAGGAGCAAAAATTGTGTATGAAGGTGATTTGGAGCCTTTAATAAGTGGAGAATTTAAGTTTATCCTTTATTCTGCAGGATATATAAAGGTATACATTGACAATAGATTGGTTGTTCCCGAACGCTGGCGCACAGCCTGGAATCCTAACAGTTATAAGTTCGCTGTAGATTTGACTGCAGGCAAACGCGTGCCCATTCGTATTGAATGGCTTCCTGACGGGACTTCATCATATTGTGGATTACGCGCTCTGGCACCGGTGAATTCTGAAGAACAGAATCGGCAGTCGTGGTGGAGCGAGATGACACAGCAGCTGGATTATTATTTCATTGCCGGTGAGAATATGGATGAGGTGATCAGTGGCTACCGGACATTGACAGGCAAAGCTCCGATTATGCCAAAATGGGCAATGGGATTCTGGCAAAGTCGTGAGCGATATAAGACTTCATCAGAAATCGTCAGCGTATTGAAGGAGTTTCGCGATCGGAAGATCCCGATTGACAATATTGTGCTCGATTGGAATTATTGGCCTGAAACAAAATGGGGAAGCCATGATTTTGATAAATCACGATTTCCTGATCCGAAAGTCATGGTCGATTCAATTCATGCACTCAATGGGCACATGATGATTTCGGTTTGGCCGAAGTTCTATGTGGGTATTGAGCATTATAAAGAATTCGACAGAAATGGATGGATGTATCAGCAGTCGGTGAAAGATGGTCTGGTTGATTGGATCGGGCAGGGTTATCACTATTCGTTTTATGATGCTTACAGTGCGGGTGCCCGTAAACTATTTTGGAAGCAGATGTATGACAAGCTCTATCCTTTAGGCATTGATGCCTGGTGGATGGATGCCAGTGAACCGAATGTACGCGACTGCACGGATATGGATTACCGCAAAGCGTTGTGCGGGCCGACTGCCTTGGGATCATCTACAGAATATTTCAACGCTTATGCATTGATGAATGCAGAAGCGATTTATGACGGGCAGCGTGGCGTAGACAATAATAAGCGTGTGTTTCTGCTTACTCGTTCGGGTTATGCAGGATTGCAGCGTTATTCAACGGCTACATGGAGTGGAGATATCGCTACACGTTGGGAAGATATGAAGGCGCAGATATCTGCAGGACTCAATTTCGCTGTCAGCGGAATCCCTTATTGGACAATGGATATTGGTGGTTTCTGTGTGGAAGATCGCTATGTGGCTGCTCAGTTGGAATGGGATAAGAAAAAGGTAGAAAATGCTGACCTAAAGGAATGGCGTGAATTAAATACCCGTTGGTACCAATTTGGCGCCTTTGTACCTCTATACAGAGCACATGGACAGTTCCCGTTTCGGGAGATATGGAATATTGCGCCTGAAACGCATCCTGCCTACAAAAGTATTGCATATTATATGAGGTTGCGTTACCGCCTGATGCCTTACATTTATTCGTTGGCCGGTCGTGTCTATTTCAAGGATTATACGATTATGCGTCCGCTTGTGATGGATTTTGAAAATGATGAAACGGTGCGTAATATTGGCGATCAGTTTATGTTTGGTTCAGCCCTGATGGTTTCACCTGTTTATAAGTTTGGAGCGAGAACACGTGAAGTCTATTTCCCGAAAGTTGTTGGATGGTATGATTTCTATACAGGACAATTCCGGAGTGGAGGTGAAAAGGCGGTTGTTGAAGCACCATACGAACGTATACCTCTTTATGTACGCGCAGGCTCAATTATTCCTGTAGGACCTGAAATACAGTATGCCGATGAAAAGCAGGCTGATAATATCCGTTTATATATTTATCGAGGAGATAATGCTGTATTCACGCTTTATGAAGATGAAAACGTGAACTATAATTATGAGAAAGGAAAGTATTCAACGATTTCATTTATATATAATGATAGTACAAATACGCTGACTATTGGTGCTCGTAAAGGGTCGTTCGCGGGAATGTTGAAAGCGCGTATATTCACTATCATAACGGTTGATAGTAAGAATTCGAAACCTTTTGATGCCGATGCTTCAGGAAAAGAGGTCAAATATGATGGTAGTCAGGTGATGGTTACACTGTAACAGAGAAGGTAATGAAAAAGCCTCGAAAAATATTTTTTCGAGGCTTTTTCATTAAGAGACTTTCGAAAGAATGTAAGCCTCTTTATTTTCACCAATTAAAGCACTTGAATGCCTTCTTCGCGAGCTTGCTCTTCACCTGAAGGCGTGATGAGTTTGTAGCCCTTACCGTGAATGTTGATGATTTCGATTCCCGGATCTTCTTTCAATAATTTACGCAGTTTGGTAATGTAAACGTCCATGCTGCGGGCATTGAAATAATTGTCGTCAACCCAAATGGTCTTCAGTGCGTAATTACGTTCCAGTATCTCATTTGCATGAGCACAAAGTAAACTCAAAAGCTCGCATTCCTTGGTGGTGAGTTTGGTTACGTTATCTCCAATCGTCAAAGTCTGTTTTTGTGTATCAAACAGGAACTTGCCAAGTTTGTAGAATGGGATATCTTTAATTTTCTTGCCTTTCACACGGCGGAGAATAGCCTCAATACGAAGCAGCAACTCTTCCATGCTGAACGGTTTTGTCAGATAATCATCTGCACCAATCTTGAATCCTTCTAAGATATCTTCCTTCATAGTCTTGGCTGTAAGGAAGATAATAGGAATTTCCGGATTGATCGAACGAATTTCTTGTGCTAATGTAAAGCCATCTTTCTTGGGCATCATTACATCCAATACACAAAGGTCATATTTCCCTTTGGTGAAACCTTTGTAACCTGCTTCTCCATCAGAGAAAAGATCTGTTACATAACCTTTTGCCTGCAGGTACTCTCTTAAGAGCATACCTAAGTTTTCGTCATCTTCACAAAAGAAGATCTTAAGTTTTTCTTCCATAAACTAACTTTTTATAAGAGGTAAAGTAATAATAAATTTTGTCCCGATATTATCTGCACCATTTTCGGCTCTGATTGAGCCTTTATGGTCTTCCACTATTTTGCGGACGTAAGCAAGTCCAAGCCCGAACCCTTTTACATCGTGAACATTTCCTGTAGGTACACGAAAGAAACGGTCGAATACTTTCTTTAGGTATTCTTTCTTGATGCCAATCCCGTTATCTTCAATAGATATCTGCAGTTTGCCATTTTCATTCCATGTGCGACACATTAAAGTCAGAGGAACATCCGAACGACGATATTTGACCGCATTATCCAAAAGATTGAACAGTACATTAGTGATATGCATCTCGTCAACATATATGTTTGAGTTCTCTGCTTGCAAATCGATGTCTATCGTTCCACCGTATTTTTCCACTTTGATAGCGAAAGTGTTTGCGACGCTTGCCAGTAAATCGTTTGCATCAAGCTCTTTTAATTTTAATGCTGCTCTCTGACGTTCGAATAGCGACATTTGCAATACCTTTTCTACCAAAAAACTCAGCCGTTTTGTTTCGTCGTTGATGACTCCGGAAATGTGTTTGAATACATCCGGACTCTTTGTGATATCTGAATCTTTCAACATCTGTGCGGCCAGCGAAATGGTGGAGACAGGTGTTTTCAACTCGTGAGTCATATTGTTGATGAAGTCGTTCTTCATTTCTGATAGTTTTTTTTGACGGAACACGATGTATAAGGTAAAAATGAAAGTTACCAATAGAATGATTGAGAATAAGATAGATGGCACAATGAATGTAACAGAGTTGTTTATATAATCGCCTTTCGTTGGAAAGAATACCCGTAGGTAGCTTTGCTTTGAAGGAGGATCGTTAGGAAATAGTACCTGAGTAATAACATCCGATGTTGAAGGAATGGCTCCGGTTTGATAGACTGTATTTCCGTCTTTGTTTATTACCGAGTAGTAGAAAGGCAGATTTAGACCGTTGTTTAAAAACTCCGTCTTCAGATAATCGTTCAGTTTTTTAAAATCTACACGTTCTTCTATCGGTTTCAAGTTTGCTGTATATAAGATATTCAGAATGACTTCATCGATCAATCCCGTTTGATATTGATAACGATGCTTCAAAGTCTGCTGTAGATCTCTGGAAGTACTGACAATACTATTGGATGATTTACCTCTGCTTAAAGAGGAGATAGGAGAAATTTTGTGAGTTGAAATGTTACTTTGCATTTCAATTTGATGAATGTTTCCATTTGAATCAGTGTATTGATGAACGTACTGTTCTTCACTTACAACCTGATTTAATTCGTTTTGATTATTTTGGTATAGGTAATTGTTGGCTTCATCGCGGCTGATGTCTTCTTCCAGGTATTTACGCGTCTCATCCAATTCCAGGTTTTTGGAAACTTGGAGAGCGCATCGCTTTACTGTTTCATTGAATTGCTCGCTACTCTTTTTAAGGATAATGCTAACGTATTTCACTTGTAAAAAGAGCAATCCGCCAAAAGCAAATGCCATCACCACTGTAAGCAACCAAATTGTTGACTTCCTCATATTGTTCTTGTTCTCTTTTTAACAATGCAAATAACGCATGTTTTAATTTAATATTTACACAAAAAAAGTAAAAATTCAGAGGGGCAATAATTAAATAATGTTTATTATGTCAATGACTCTTTACTCTATTTGTTTTTAAATTAATCAATTACTTCATTTGTTTGAAATTTGAATAGTCTGCTTGTGTTTTTTTATATAAAAACGTAAACGATAAAGAATTTGTTGTACGAGCGTTTTAATTTCTTTTTTTGAAAAGGCTTAGTTTTAATTATTAGCTATATCTTTGTCACACGAAAGAGATTATTATGATGAATGAAGAGATAATGCAGATAGACGTTCGTAAAATTCTAATGCAGAAGATACCTTCTGTTGCGAAAAAGATTCCGAATTGTGTCATAAATTATTTGATTCACATTATTCATCAGGATGAGCTGAACGATATATTGAAGCGCTATCATGATAAAGATGGTGTGGATTTTATGAAATCATTGGTTGCTTACTTTGATTTGAAGCTCGTTTTACATGGAAAACATCATATTACAGCAAATAAGCGATATATTTTTGCATCTAATCATCCGCTAGGTGGTTTGGATGGTATATGTCTTTCTGCTATCGTTGGCGAACATTTTGGTGGACATATTCGTTATTTGGTAAATGATTTGTTGATGTATTTGCCAAATTTGAAATCGATATTTGTTCCTATTAATAAATTTGGATCTCAGGATCGGAACAGTGTTCAAATAATGGAGCAGGCGTATGCTTCGGATAAACAGATTATAACATTTCCGGCCGGATTGTGTTCGCGACGGCATCATGGACTTATAAAAGACTTGGAATGGAAAAAATCGTTTATTCAAAAAGCAGTGGAGTATCAACGTGATGTAGTACCGGTATATTTTGAAGGAGAAAATTCAAATTTTTTTTATCGTTTTGCGAATATTCGGAAGGCTTTGGGTATAAAGATGAATTATGAAATGATATATTTGCCGGATGAAATGTTCAGAAATAAGCACAAAACATTTCATGTTTATTTTGGAGAGCCCGTTTCTTGGCGTGTATTTAGCGGTAGTATGAATCCACTGGAATGGGCAGAATGGATGAAAATGAAAGTATATAATCTGAAAGAACAACAATAAATATATGCAAGAAATTATTCGACCGGTTGACGTCGCTCTTTTAAAGTCGGAATTGACAAAGGAAAAGAAGCTTAGAAGAACGAACAGGTCAAACAATGATATATATATAGTGACAGCTCACGATTCACCAAATGTGATGCAGGAAATTGGGCGATTGCGCGAGATCGCATTTCGTTATTATGGAGGAGGAACAGGTTTATCGGTAGATATTGATAAGTACGATACAATGGAAGATGCTTATCGGCAATTGATCGTATGGAGTCCTAAGGATGAAAAAATATTGGGAGGATATCGATTCCTTTGCGGTTCGGACGTGAAGTTCGATGAAGCCGGAAAGCCTATCTTAGCGACTTCTACTTTATTTAATTTTTCCGAAAAGTTTATTAAGGATTATCTTCCTTTTACTGTTGAGTTGGGACGTTCATTCGTGACTCTTGAGTATGAATCAACACGTGCTTCATCAAAAGGGTTGTTTGTTCTGGATAATTTATGGGATGGGTTGGGGGCATTGTCTGTCATTGATCCTCGTTTGCAATATTATTTTGGGAAGGTAACAATGTATAATAGCTACAATCAGGAAGCGAGGAATATGATTCTTTATTTTTTAACAAAACATTTTCCTGACCCTGAAAAGCTGATTACTCCAATCATACCGCTGGAAACAAATACGGATGTCGAAAAGATGAAATATCTTTTTATGCATGATTCTTTCAAAGAAAATTATAGGATTCTGAATCAGGAGGTAAGAAAGTTCGGAATTAATGTGCCTCCATTAGTGAATGCTTATATGAGTCTTTCACCCAAAATGCGTGTTTTTGGTACGGCGATCAATAATGGATTTGGAATGGTTGAAGAAACGGGTATATTGATAGCTATTAACGAAATTTTGGAAGAAAAGAAAAAGCGACATATAGAAACATTCCTTAAGGAGGAAGGTCAATCTCTGGATTTGATTCAGAAGGTTGAAGAATAGATATCCGATTTTATTCGCTTCCTTTCTGTCGTTTCCATTCTCGGGCAAGTGTATCAAGTTGTTCATACCATTCGCTTCCAAAACGTCGGATGAGCGGCTCCTTGAGAAATTGATAAAGTGGGATGTTCGCCTTTTTGCCAAGAATCTCTGCTGTTTTACATATCTTCCAGCGATTATAGTTTACAGCTGAAAAGGTATCGTAATCGGTTATTCGGATCGGATACAAGTGACAGGATATTGGTTTTCGAAAAGATATCTTTTTCTCGAGGTAGGATTTTTCGAGGGCACATTTACAAGTGCCGCCCTTATCATAATAAGTGAATACACAATTTTTGTTGTCAACAATTGATGTTACTATTTCTCCTTCAATATCAATATAGGCGACTCCTTGTTTTTTTATTATCTCTTGCGCTTTGGATGAAAGGTCGTTCCAAACAATAGGCAGTGCTTTTTCAAGTTCCGGTATTTCACTTTTTTTAAGAGGTGCGCCCGAATCTCCCTCTATACAACAAGCTCCTTTACAGCAGGAAATATTGCAGACGAACAGGCTTTCTATAACGTCGAGGCTAACTAGTGTTTTGTCTATCTGAAACATATGTAATAGATATAACAAGTGGACAATTAGAAGGCAGATTTAAAATGTTTTCAACTGACTCCAATTGTCCACGGTTTATGGGTAAGATGATTACTTGATTAATGCGTGTCCGGTCATTTCTTTTGGCTGTGCTAAGCCCATAATGTGAAGAATTGATGGAGCAACATCAGCTAAGATGCCATTTTCGACTTTTGCATTTTTGCTTTTTGTAACATATACAAATGGAACAGGATTCAATGAATGAGCAGTGTTTGGTGTACCATCTTCATTCATGGCGTGATCGGCATTTCCATGATCAGCAATGATAATCACTTCATAGTCGTTGGCCTTTGCTGCTTCTACAGTGTCTTTTAGACATGCGTCGATTGTTATTACCGCTTTTTCAATAGCTGCGTAGACTCCCGTATGACCCACCATGTCTCCGTTGGCATAGTTGCAAACAATAAAATCGTATTTCTTTGTGTTGATAGCTTCAACCAGTTTGTCTTTTACTTCGAATGCGCTCATCTCCGGTTTTAAATCGTAGGTTGCAACCTTCGGTGAAGGGACAAGAATACGATCTTCACCTTCGTATGGGGCTTCGCGACCACCATTAAAGAAGAATGTGACATGTGCATATTTTTCTGTCTCGGCTATGTGAAGTTGTGATTTCCCTTTCGATGAGAGATATTCGCCCAACGTATTATTTACATTTTCCTTGTCGAAAAGAATATGCAAACCTTTGAAGTTTGCATCATAAGGCGTCATACAGAAATATTGCAGGTCGGAGATGACGTGCATTCCTTCTTCCTGCATGTCCTGCTGTGTCAGAACTACCGTAAGTTCTTTGGCGCGATCATTACGGAAGTTGAAAAAGATAATCACATCTCCCTTTTCGATTTTTGCAACGGGTTTTCCATTTTCTGTGTGCACAATAGGCTTGATGAATTCATCCGTTACACCATCGGCATATGATTCTTCTACGGCTTTTATCATATTTTCAGACTCTTTACCTTTACCGTTTACAAGCATATCGTAAGCTTCTTTGATCCGATTCCAGCGTTTATCACGGTCCATGGCATAATAACGGCCAATTATTGAGGCGATCTTGCCACCTGTTGTCTTCAGGTGATTCTCTAGCTGTTTGATGAAACCGACACCGCTCTTCGGATCCGTATCGCGGCCATCCATGAAACAGTGGACGTAAGCTTTATTGATGCCATATTCTTTGGCGATATCGTTGAGTTTCATCAGATGTTCTAATGAACTGTGAACACCTCCGTCAGAAACGAGACCCATAAAATGAATCTGTTTGTTATTATCCTTTGCGTAACTGTAAGCTCGGATGATTTCAGGATTCTTTAGAATTGAATTGTCACGACATGCACGATTTATTTTTACCAGGTCCTGATATACGACACGACCTGCACCGATGTTTAAGTGGCCAACTTCCGAATTGCCCATTTGTCCGTCAGGCAAACCAACGTTTTCACCTGAAGCCTGGAGCTGAGAGTTTGGATATGTTTTTAACAGATTATCCCAGTATGGAGTAGGAGTACAAAAAATGACATCATCTTTCTGATGGTCTCCGATTCCCCATCCGTCGCAGATAAGTAAAATTGCTTTCTTGCTCATGATTGTATTTATTTATGATTCTTGTTATCTTTATTTTGTTTGTGCAAAGATACGTATTTTCTCTATATTATGTTTGTGGTTAAAGTACTACTTTTGTGTTATGGTAGAAAAGAAGATACAGGATCCTGATTTAGGTGATGTAACTGTACGGATAAGCACTCGGGCAGTGCACATGCGGTTGCAAGTATTGAAAGGCGTAGTGATTGCAACGCTGCCGCAATGGGGAAATATAGACAGACTGATTGATTTTATTCAATTAAATAAGGATCGGTTGCGTGCTTCGCTTGCTAAATATCCGGCTCCACCTCTGATAACGGAAAATACAGAGATGAAAACGGTTTCCTTCAGCTTACATGTGTTTTGTACGGATCGGGATCACTTTTATATGAGTCTGGAAAATAATGTGTTGAATATAGCATGTCCGGCTAAAACGAATTTTGCAGATAGTCGTGTACAAGCTCTTTTGAGAAAATGGATTGAGAAAATATTACGCTATGAGGCTACTCGTTTGTTGCCGGAAAGGTTAAATGCACTGGCTTTGACGAATCATTTTTCTTTCTCGTCGGTGAAGATTAATAAAAGTAGCACACGATGGGGAAGCTGCACGGCTCGTAAAGGGATAAATCTTTCGCTTTCATTAATGCTATTGCCTTGGCCTTTGATTGATTATGTTCTCCTTCATGAATTATGTCATACGGTTGAAATGAACCATGGTCCGCGTTTCTGGAAACTCTTAGACAAAGTGACTAATGAGCAATCACAAAACTTACGACGTGAATTGAAACGGTATCATACTTTTTAAGGTATAAAAGGCAAATTTTGACTGGGTCTATTGTTTCCAAAATCCTGGAATCAGAAGTGTGACAACCGTGAATATCTCCAGTCGTCCTACCATCATTAAGAAAGAAAGTACCCATTTACTAAGATCCGGAAGTGCCGAGAAATTACCCGCAGGTCCTACGCTCCCCAGCCCAGGTCCAACATTTCCCATTGCTGTAAAAGCTGATCCTATAGATTCTTCAAAACCTACGCCATCAAGCATAAGAACCAAACATCCAGTGACAACCAGTGCCAGATAGATAAAGGCAAACGACAAAACACGATAAACGACTTCACCTGCTAACACATGTCCATTAACACAGACAGGAACAACGGCATGAGGATGCGTTCTTTTCTTGAATTCATTAAAAAGATTCTTAGTTAGAATCATAAACCGCCCCATCTTTAATCCTCCACAAGTAGAACCGGCACAGCCGCAAATCAACATGAGTATAATAGCAATGTTCCAAAAGAATGGTCCCCAGGAAATATAGTTGGCCGTTGCAAATCCGGTTGTGGAAATTAAGGAGGCGACTTGGAATGATGCTAGACGGAACGCTTGTCCGAAATCGGGAATAATATTCCTCATCATTAGATATCCGGTCACTAGAAGCATTGTCCCGATAGTAAAGACATAAAACCATGTGGTTTCTTCGTCTTTAAATAGTTTACTAAATTTACCATTGATGAGGAAGTATATCAGGCTCATGTTTGTTGCGCCAATACACATGAATATGGTTATAACATAGTCAATATAAGCGGAATTCCAATAAGCAATGCTTGCATTTTTTGTTGAATACCCTCCGGTTGACATTGTTGTCATGGCTTGGTTGACAGCATCGAAAAGGGTCATAGGTCCAGCCCATAGCAATAATGTCAGGATAAGCGTTAAAAATACATAGATATACCATAATCGCTTGGCAACTTGTGCGATTCGCGGAAGGAACCGTTCATGTATAATCCCGGGTGTTTCTGCATTAAACATAACAATTGCACCACCCCCTAATGCCGGTAATAAAGCGACAGTAAATACAATCATTCCTATTCCACCTTGCCATTGCGTCAGGCTTCGCCAAAACAGAATACTGTTCGGTAAAACCTCTACGTTAGTTAATATGGAGGAACCTGTTGTTGTGAAGCCGGACATAGTTTCAAAAAATGCATCTGTTATGGACGAAACATATCCACCAAGATAAAAGGGTAACATTCCTAATAAAGAAACAGAAATCCAGGTAAAAGTAACGATGAGCATACCTTCGCGGCGCCCAACATTGAATTCATTGGCTTTAAAACCAATGATTGAGAATAGTAAACCGCAACCAAGCATGATTCCACTTGATAATAATAGCGGTGTTAACCCCCTTTCGTCGTCAAAAAGAGCGACAGCAACAGCTAACAGCATAAACATCGTCTCCAAGATGAACATCATTCCTAGAGTCTTGATTATGAAACGTATATTTAGCATATTTGCTACGGTTCACATATTAGTTAAAGAAATCTTCCAATTTATGCATCGCTGTATCAAGGCAGAATACTACAACGTGATCATAAGCTTGAATCTGAGTATCACCCTTGATCATCATAGGTTTGCCATTGCGGATCATACCGCCTAACGTCATATCTTTAGGTAATTTCAAGTCTTTAACTTCTTTACGTGTGATTTTAGAGTCAGGGCGGGCTACCAGTTCTGCAACATCGGCGTTTGCAAATGCAAGGCATTTTACATTGGACACATCCGCGTCTAATAAGAATTGATAAATGTTACTGGCTGCAATCAGTTTCTTGTTAATGACAGAACCAATATCCATATTTTCAGCCAGAGGAATATAGTCGATGTTTTCAACTTTGGCGATTGTCTTGAAAACGCCTAGACGTTTGGCTGCCAGACATGCCAGAATATTAGTACTTGAGTTTTCAGTTAACCCGATAAAAGCTTGGGCATCTTGTATTCCTTCTTGCATTAACAAATCGGTGTCTCGACCATCACCATTAATAATCAACACATTTCCCGGTACGGTTTCAGCAATGCGGTGGCTTTTATCTTTATCTTTCTCAATCACTTTTACTCTGATATTGTTTGGTAGATATTGACATGTGCGTATAGCTATGCGACTTCCTCCCATTATAATTACTTTCTTAACTTCCGGATTGATCTTCCCGGCCTGGATTCGTACATCTTCAATATGATCCTTAGTTGTAGTGAAGAATAAGATATCGCCCGCTTCAATATGGTCACTACCACGTGGAATGATAGTTTCGTTTTGTCTTTTGATAGCTACAATATGATAGAGTTTTTGTTCATTTAACAATTCAGAAAGCTGCTTGTCGAGGATTGAAGAATTGTTTCTAACCTTTACACCAATCAGAATAAGGGCACCGCCGAACAGTTCCCAATATTGGCGGGTCCACGGACGTTTGACTGCTGTTACGATTTCTTTAGCTGCAAGCATTTCCGGATATATCATTGAATTGATACCCATTTTTTCAAATAATTCTTTATTCTTGGGCAACAAATATTCGTAATTATTGATTCGCGCTACTGTCTTGTGTGCTCCAAGTTTAGAGGCCAGGATACTGGAGGTAATGTTTGTTGTTTCTTCAGGAGTAACACTGACAAAAAGATCGGTTTTTCGAATTCCAGCTTCTTCCAAGTCACGTATGGAGGTTGGATTGCCGACCATAGGAAGCACTTCCATGTTCGAGTTTGTAAAATTCAAACGTTCTTCATTAGGATCCATTAGAATGATGTCTTGTTTTTCCTGTGAGAGCATTTTTGCTAAATGCGTGCCTACTTCGCCGGCTCCGGCAATAATAATTTTCATACTTTAATAATTGACAATTGACAATTATGATTGGTTTTTAACGCTTCTCCTTCTTCACGCAATCGTTGGGCAATGCTTTCGGCATCCATTTTGCATAGATGCATTTGCTCTTCTACAGTCCCATGTCCGATGAATTCGTCCGGGACGCCCAGTCTGGTTACGTGCGTGTTATATTCATGATCGGCCAGAAATTCGAGTACTGCACTTCCTAATCCGCCTTTTATTACTCCATTTTCGAGAGTAATGATGCGTTTGAACGTACGTGCCACTTCATGCAAAAGGCCTTCATCTATAGGTTTAAGAAATATCATGTCGTAGTGAGCCACTGACAAGCCTTCCTGTTCTACTTTGTGGATAGCTTTAGTCGCTTCATTGCCGATGGGTCCGAGAGATAGAATGGCCAAATCTGTTCCGATATGTATTTTTTTCCCTTTTCCGATAGGGATCTCGTGCATATCGTTATGCCATTGAGCCATTTCTCCTTTTCCTCGCGGATAACGGATTATAAATGGACCTTTTTCTTGTTTATAACCTGTATACATCAAATTACGTAAGTCCCATTCGTTAAGTGGGGAGGCGATAATAAGATTCGGTATCGGGCGGAAATATGCCAGATCAAATACTCCCTGATGAGTTTGTCCGTCTTCTCCTACTAATCCTGCCCGATCGAGACAGATCACCATATGTAGTTTCTGCATCGCAACATCGTGGATAACCATGTCGTAAGCACGTTGCATGAACGACGAATAAATGTTGCAGAACGGAATCATTCCTTCTTTGGCCAGTCCGGCCGAGAAAGTAACAGCATGCCCTTCAGCAATGCCTACATCAAATGTTCGTTTGGGAAAAGCTTTCATCATATAGGTCATCGAGCAACCTGTTGGCATAGCAGGTGTGATCCCAACAATACGCTTATCTTTTTCAGCTAGTTCTACAAGTGTATGCCCGAAGACGTCTTGGTATTTCTGAGGTTCGTTCAGCGTATGAACAATAATTCTTTCGCCTGTATCTTTATTAAAAAGCCCTGGCGCATGCCATTCAGTAGCAAATTCTTCGGCAGGTTTGTATCCTTTGCCTTTCTTTGTTTTAATATGCAGTAACTTTGGACCTTGCAGATCTTTAATATCGTTAAGAACTTTGATCAGATAAGTGATATCGTGTCCGTCTACCGGACCGAAATATCTGATGCTGAATCCTTCGAACAAGTTATGTTGCTTTGTCAGTAACGCTTTAAGACTGTTGTTAAAACGAAGAATATTCTCTCTACGATCGTTATTGATGATATTCATTTTACGCAAGCCACGATAAAGATCATATCGCATCTTGTTGTAAGCTTGGCTCGTTGTAATATCTACAAGGTATTGACTCAGTCCACCAACGGGCTGATCGATAGCCATGTCGTTGTCGTTGAGAATTATCAATAGATTATTAGCATTAGCAGCTGCGTTGTTCAACCCTTCAAAAGCCAAACCTCCAGTCATTGCTCCATCACCGATGACAGCGATGACATGACGCTTTTCGTTTTTCAATTCGGAAGCGACCGACATGCCCATTGCTGCCGAGATGGAGTTAGAGGCATGCCCTGCAATAAAGGCATCATATTTACTTTCTGCCGGATTAGGAAAACCACTGATTCCGTTTAGCTGGCGCAGAGTGTGAAATGATTCTCGCCTTCCAGTCAGTATCTTGTGTGCATAAGCCTGATGTCCAACGTCCCAGACTATTTTGTCATAAGGAGTATTGAACACATAATGAAGTGCAACTGTTAATTCGACTGTTCCCAAACTAGAGCCTAAGTGTCCTGGGTTATGAGAGAGCACATCTATAATATAATCACGCAATTCCGTACATACTTCGCCTAATTTATCAGGATTCAACTTTCGTAAATCGTCCGGATAATTGATTGAACCTAATATGTTTTCATCCTTGCATTCTGACATCGTTGTTAAAATTTTGCGGCAAATGTAAAGAAATAATAGGAGAAAAAGTAGTTTTCTCTCATCATTATTTGCATAAATAAAAAATGATATTCATTTATATTTTTTGTAGATTCTGATAACTAGCGGATGGCTATTTTACGGACTGTATCGCCGATACGAACAATATAATAGCCTTTGGCAATATCAACAGTATATTCACATGTGGATTGTTTGATGATAATTTCTTTTACTCTGATTCCTACTACGCTGTAGATCTCTAACTTACTGCCAATAGGAGCATTTTCGACGAGAATTTTGTTATCGTAAGCTGTTATTTCAATAGTATTAGGATCTTTATCCTTAATAGAGAATACGTTTTCACACACTTGATGTGCAACGACTTCAAGTGGACAAGCGACTCCCAAAGAGAGTGTGAGTATGATCAGATATGCTGTTTTCATCTTCCAAACCCTAATTTCCTACAAAGGTAGGAATGTTTTCTGAATAATGGAGTTAATTATTCATTTTTTTGTCGTGGAAGTGAAAAGGTTAAATAGTTTGTTTGAATTATATGGCTTTTTTTCTTCTGAATGATTTTGGAAATACGTTCGGACAGATTTTTACTAAATAAGTGACTGGACTAAGCCCTCGTTGGCTAAGATTGTTCCGGGAAAAATAACATCGGCTTCTTGCTTAAGTATTGAACAGTCTTCGTAACGTGCCGAATAATGGCCAATCATCAATTGTTTAACATGAGCGTCTCGCGCAATTATGGCGGCCTGACGAGCAGTTGAATGAAAAGTTTCTTTAGCGCGTGCTCCGTCGCTTTCGGTAAAAGTGGCCTCGTGATATAGTAAATCAACTCCTTCAATAATTGGGATAATCGCTGGATTGTAGGCTGTGTCGGAACAGAATGCATAGCGTTTGGAGGGTTCTGGTGGGCGTGTGAGCCGGAAATTGGGAATGACTTCTCCTTCAGGTGTTATATAATCTTTTCCTTGTTTGATATCTTTCAGCCACCTTATAGGAACCTGATAGAAATCGGTCATTTCACGTATAATATGAGGCTCTTTAGGTTTCTCTGTAAATAGATAGCCACATGTAGGAATGCGATGTTTTAAGGGGATTGAATATACGGATAAGGAGCGATCTTCCATCACTAGCGTATGGGCTGTCGTATCGACAGGATCAAATATAACTTTAAATTCAAGACCGCGACAGAATTCTGAAAGGATACAGCTGAGAAATGTTGAAAGTTCTTTGGGTCCATGAACTACCAAATCCCCGGTTCTTCCCAACATGCCGAGAGTGGATATTAGTCCCGGTAATCCGAAACAGTGGTCGCCATGCAAATGTGTAATAAAAATGTGCCCCAAGCGGTTGAACCGGATTCGCAAACTACGCATTTGAACTTGTGTACCTTCGCCACAGTCAATCATATACTGTTTATCCCGTAAATCAACAACTTGTGATGTGGCTAAATGTCGAGTCGTCGGTAATGCCGATCCGCATCCTAAAATATGTATGTTAAAACCGCTCATAATGCCTTTCCAAGAAAGAATTGTGTGCAAAGATAATACAAAAGTGCTGGTTTACTGTGAAAAATAACAAAAAATAGAGCAAACTTATTCATGGATAAATGAAGATTGAGTACATTTGTTTGCTGTCTCGTGATTAGGAGACTCTATCACAAGAAAGACTTAAAAATAATTCATTAAGCCTTATTGGCTTTCTTTTTTGTTTAAAACGGTTAAAATGTAGAAACGGCTAAGTGTGAGCTTCGCCGTTTCTTTTGTGTTTTTTAATAGGTGCGGTCTTTGGAATTTTCTATTTCCTTCTGAGTTATTTTCTTTAGGTCAAGCGCCCGCCATGCATAAAAAATGTAGGCTAGAACGAATGGAATGAGTAGGGAAACAACGCTCATTACCTTAAGGGTGAAAAGACTGGAACTGCTGTTTTGTATGGTTAGTGAACTTTGAAGATCAGTGACAGATGGATAATAGGCCGTATTATTCCAACCGACGCATAGTAATAAGGCCAGAACGACAAGAACCGTCCCTGAGCCACCATACCAGATCCCTTTATTCCATTTGAATGTTTTGATAGTCCTGCCAATAGCATAAAGAACCAATATGACACCAATCAACAGTATTGCTAATACAACTGGCATTGCTAGTAAATTATGAAGATATTTATAAGGTTCCATAAATATTTCGCCTGTTTGAGGATTATAAGCAAACCCAGTTTGTAAAATCGTGTGGATAAGAAATGCGAGGAAGAAAACAAGGAACAATCCCGAGTTAACTATAAGTTGAAATTGTGCACGAAACTGAATTTCTTCATCATTAATGTTATTAAAGAAATAAAGCAAAGCTAAAACGCGCGAAAGAAAGAACACGGCAATACCTAGGCAGACATTCCAAAAAACAAAGGCGGCTTCCAGTCCATGCAATGGATTTGCCCATGTAGAAATGACGGGTGCAGCTATATCAGTTAACTGTGCTTTGTTTACTATAAATTCAGCACCGCTAAAGAATGTACCTACGGCTGTTCCGATTAGGATTGGAGCCAGAATTCCATTAACCATTAGGAATATCTGATAAGTCTTTTTCCCCAGTAAATTACCCTTTTTTGATTGGTATTCGTAAGATACGGCTTGCAACACAAAACATAGCAAAATCAACATCCAAACCCAGTATGCACCACCGAAACTAGTGGAGTAAAAGAGTGGAAATGAGGCAAAGAATGCACCGCCGAAAGTAACCAGCGTAGTGAATGTAAATTCCCATTTACGGCCTGTTGAATTGATAATCATCTTTTGCTGAGCCTCTGTTTTGCCCAGAGTAAATATTAGAGTTTGTCCGCCTTGCACAAACATTAAAAATACTAATAATGCTCCAAGTAATGATACTAAGAACCACCAGTATTGTTGTAATAATATATATGTAGATTCCATGTTTATTGTGTATTAATATGTGTATATGGTTTATTATTTATCTTCTAAGTTGGGACCTTTCTTAATGGCTTTTACCATGATTCCTATTTCTGCAATCAGTAGAATTGTAAATAGAACAAGGAATATAAAGAATGTGACCTGAACGGATGAAGTAGACAGTTGCGAGATGGATGCATTTGTTGGCAAAATGTCTTGTATGGCCCATGGTTGACGACCGACTTCAGCAACGATCCATCCTGCTTGACTTGCAATATATGCCAGAGGTATGGTCCATAAGAAAGTCCATTGCAGCCAGCGAGCATCAGCAAATTTATTTTTCTTAATCCAAATCAATCCGATAATAAATAGAAGAATAAAGTAAACACCTAGGATGATCATGATACGAAACGAATAGAAGGTGAGCCCAATAGGAGGAATTAGATCCGTCGGATTTTTAATGTATCCATAGCCAAAATATGCAAAATTCTTATCTAATTGTGTACGGGCCTGTAATGCGGCCTCTTTGTTTTTGTCTTTGACCGCTTGGCGATAATCAGAAAGAGCTTTGATGGCTAATTGACCTTTGGCGATTTTTTCTGAGGCTGATAAAGCTATTGTATTGTTATTTGTAATGTATTTGCCGTCAAGGAGATCGACGATTCCTGGAATATACGCATTTCTATCGCGTTCAGCCAAAAGTGACAACATTTTAGGTATTTGTATGTTAAAAAGGAAAGGATTAATATTATCCTGGTAGTTTTTTTTCGCTGGATTAAGGAAACCTACAGTGACGAGCCCAACTCCGTTGCCCCCTTTATAAAGCCCTTCCATTGCTGCAAGTTTCATTGGTTGCTTTTGCGCTACTTGATAAGCGGAACCGTCACCTGTCCATGCGCTCAGTAAAACGGCTATCAAACCAACGATAACACTTATTTTGATGCTTTCAAGTGCAAAATGGCGTGAACGCCTCTTTAAGAGGTACCAGCTGCTAACGCCGACGACAAATACTGCACCGACAATCCAGCAGGAGAAAACAGTATGAAAAAACTTGTTTATGGCAACAGGTGAAAGGGCGACATCCCAGAAATTGAACATTTCGTTGCGGACCGTATCTGGATTGAAATGCATGCCTGCAGGATATTGCATCCATGCATTGGCAATCAGAATCCATAATGCCGAAATGGTAGCCCCGGCTATTGTCAACCATGTTGAAGCCAAATGAAAACGTTTGCTGACTTTTTCCCAACCAAAAAACATGACGGCAATAAATGTTGCCTCCATGAAAAAGGCTAGAATACCTTCGATGGCTAATGGCGCACCAAAAATATCTCCGACAAACCAGCTGTAATTTGACCAGTTTGTACCGAACTCAAATTCTAGAATCAATCCTGTAGCCACACCGATGGCGAAATTGATACCGAAAAGATTCATCCAAAACTTTGCTGTTTGTTTCCAAAACTCGTTTCCGGTTTTGTAATAAATGGTCTCCATGATGGCTTGAATGAAGCCTAATCCCAGAGTGAGAGGAACGAATAACCAATGATAGATCGCAGTCAGAGCAAACTGTGCTCTAGACCAGTCGATTAATGAGGTGTCAATACTTGTAATCATCATGCTATTATTTAAGGATTTATTGCTCGTTGAATTAATTCGGATGATACATATTCTTCTTTTGCTTCATTGCTTCCGTATTTCTTGAGAAAATTTGGAAAGAAGAATAACTTGAGTATAATAAAAATGATGAACAACTTGATTAAAATTATGATCCATAAAGTCCTGCCAATATTCATCTTTTGGAATCCCTCGAGATAAAAATGGTAAATTCGCATAAAGATACTTTCATTGTTCATGTGAAATTATATAACAAGTTGTAAACAGAATTAGTTAATTTTCAAATGTACGTATTTGTAGTGATAGTTCTATCATCAAAAGAATAGAAATTATTTATGATCATATAGCTTTTATTTATTTGTCTTGTTAAAAAAAGATATTTTATTAAGAAACCTGCCAAGTGAGTTTGTAAATATAACCTCTTTTCTTATATTTGCAACAATTTGTGCTTATATAAAGTATATAAGTGTCACAAATAATTTTTTTTATTATAAGCTATAATCTATAAAAGTAATTTACTATGTCTAACATTTCAAGAAGATCTTTCCTCCAAAGAGGGGCAGCTGCAGCTGCCGTATTTTCTATCGTTCCCGGATCAATCCTTGGTAAAAGCCATGGATATGTAGCTCCGTCGGACAAGTTGAATATCGCTGGTGTTGGTATTGGTGGTATGGGTAATTCTAACCTGAAGAACATGGAAAAAACAGAAAATATCGTAGCGTTGTGCGATATTGACTGGAGATATGCTAAGAAGGTTTTTGAACGCCATCCAGAATCCAAGAAATATTGGGACTATCGCAAGATGTTTGATGAAATGGGGAAATCGATTGATGCCGTATTGTGTGCAACAGCCGATCATACTCATGCCATAATCACATCAGATGCGATGACTCTTGGTAAACATGTTTATACACAGAAACCTTTGACTCATTCTGTATATGAAGCCCGTTTGCTGAGAACATTGGCTAAAAAATATAATGTTGCTACACAGATGGGTAACCAAGGCTCTTCAGCCGGAGATACTGATTTAGTTTGTGAGTGGATTTGGAATGGAGAAATTGGTGAAGTAACAAGAGTTGATTGTGCTACAAACCGTCCAATTTGGCCACAAGGATTGAATGCTCCTGAAAAAGTTGATAAGATCCCGTCTACATTGAATTGGGATTTATTTACAGGTCCTGCAAAAATGCGTCCTTATAATGCTATTTATCATCCTTGGAACTGGCGTGGATGGTGGGATTATGGTACAGGTGCTTTAGGTGATATGGCTTGCCATATTATTCAGCCTGTTACAGCATCTTTGAAGTTGGGCTATCCTTCAAGAGTTGAAGCTTCTTCTACCTTGTTACTCGCTGATTGTGCACCAAATGCGCAACACGTTAAATATGTGTTCCCTGCTCGCGAGAACATGCCGAAAGTTGCATTTCCAGAAGTTGAAGTTCATTGGTATGATGGCGGTATGATGCCTGATCGTCCTGCTGGATTCCCGGAAGGCATGGATTTGATGCGCGAAGGTGGTGGTACATGTATCTTCCATGGAACAAAGGATACCTTGATTTGTGGTTGCTATGGACAACATCCTTGGTTGATTTCCGGTCGTGTCCCGAATGCTCCAAAGGTTTGCCGCCGTGTTGAAAATGCAATGGGTGGTGGTCACGAACAAGATTGGATTCGCGCCTGCAAGGAAAGTCCTGAAAATCGCGTTCAGACCAAGTCAAACTTCAGTGTTTCTGGTTTATTGACAGAAATGGTTGATATGGGTGTACTTGCAGTTCGTTTGCAGACATTGAATAAAGAATTGTTGTGGGACGGTCCTAATATGCAGTTCACTAATATTAAGGATGATGAAGTTGTTAAGATTTTGAAGAAAGATGACTTTAAGGTTGTTGATGGAGATCCGAAATTTAATAAGATTTGGAATGATCCTATTTCTGCAAAACAATTTGCACAGGAATTGATCAAACATACTTATCGTAGTGGTTGGAAGTTAGTTGATATGCCTGAATAATGTTTTAAACAAATTGGTAAAATGAAAAAGACAGTATTTTTTTTAAGTGCTGCTGCTATGGTTTGCTTGATGGCATCTTGCGGTGGTAAGAAGGCAGATGATTCAGCCAAAGTGGCTGCAGCTGATACAGTAGCAGCTGCTTCTGCTGTCCCTGAGTATAAACTCATGGATAGTCTTCCATTGGCTGATATGTCAAAATTTAAGAAAGATAAAGATGGTAAGATTGCTATCTTTGATGGTAAATCTCTTGAAGGCTGGAGAGGTTACGACCGTGCTGACGTTCCTGCTGCTTGGATAGTTGATAATGGTGCAATCCATATCAAAGGTTCTGGTCAGGGTGAAGCAGGTGCTAAAGATGGTGGAGATTTGCTTTTTGCTCACAAATTTAAAGATTTTGAACTTGAATTTGAATGGAAAGTTGACAAAGGTGCAAACTCTGGTGTATTTATTTTAGTTCAGGAAGTTGAAGGACAACCTTCATATATTTCTGCTCCGGAATATCAAGTTTTGGATAATGTAAATCATCCTGATGCTAAGTTAGGTAAAGATGGCGATCGTCAATCAGCTTCTTTGTATGATATGATTCCGGCTAAACCACAAAATTCAAAACCATATGGACAGTGGAACAAAGGTAAAATTATGTGTTATAAAGGAACTGTTGTCTATTCACAAAATGGCGAGAATGTTGTTGAATATCACTTGTGGACACAACAATGGAAAGAACTGCTTGATAACAGTAAATTTAGCAAAGACAAATGGCCGTTGGCTTATGAGTTGTTGATGAATTGCGGTGGTCCGAACAAAGAAGGTTTCATTGCGTTGCAGGATCATGGTGACAATGTTTGGTATCGTAATATTACAGTTAAGGAACTTGATTAGTTAGATTGTTTCTTATAATAAAAGAATGATCTCGGTATCTATTTGATACCGAGATTTTTTTTGTAAGGTTTTACGATATGCATACATTCGATTAGCCTCATTTTCCCTTGATAACAAGTGAACTATGTTTATCACTATAAATGCTGATGCGATCATTGCATCTCCATTGATATTAATCAGATTCTCTTCCAGTGACGTAGTACATTTCTGTTTATACTCACTTATTTATCATCTCATATAATATAGGAAAGTTCACAGAAGTATATCTTTACATTTACTGAAATTAAATCTATTATATGTACAAAAGGTTTCGATAGAACAATAAACAAATGCCATAGATTGGTCATTTGTTTATGCAGTAATTCCTTCAACGGAGATTATTTTCTTCAGATTAGCTATAGAAAAGAAAAAGAAGCATCATCACGACGCTTCTCTTAAACAATACTAACTGATAGAAATAAAATGTGTATAAAGGTCTATTTAATCTTTTGATTTGTAATTGAGTTCGATTGTTTTGTCTCCGTTTTGAGTCATGTAGTGCAATGTTAATTTTACTGTTTTTTTATCAGTGCTGGGCAGTTTGTTGAGCTTGAAAGCAACAATACTTGAGAGTTCTCGTGATACCATGTCTCCATTTGCATTATGCCGGAACTCTAGTTCATAAGGATCATTACTGCCGGTTTTGTGAATTAGATTCAGAAAGTGTTTTTTATACCCTCCGAATTCTGTAATAAAATCAATATTTAAATAACCATCTTCAATCCAGACTCCACTTTTCGACCATGCACTATAGGTGTTTAGCCTTATGGGATCGGTTCCATAAATAGAATCATTTTGATTAGATAAATCCTCTGCTATACTTTTAGTAAGAACCGAATCCATTCGGATAATCTGTGCGGCATGACTATATCCGCTGATTTCATCGCTAAGTAGTGTGAAATAAGCAATTGCGCGTCGTTCTTTCAGATTCGATGGGATATACGAGTTTACCGGCATAATTGTCGTACTGTCGTCTAGCTGTAAATAGTATGAGTTATCACTTAATGGTTTGATGGTCACTATGCCAACCGACATCTTGTCCAGCGAATAACCATCATCATCACCCAAACATGAAAAGAAGCTTAGGAAGCATAATATGATCCCACACATCAACATTGAATTTTTCATCTTTTTCATCTTGCTTTCGATTTTAATATTCTCTGTTTAATAGATGAATATCTGGATGAAAACGCTGCATGCAGGCGATTATAAATAATGTTAAATGCTTAAATAATTGAAAATTAGAGTTGCAGCACGATCTGAAGCTCCTTCATTTCCTAGTATGCGGATTATATTATTGTATTCATTTAGCATAGAATTACGATAAGAAGAATCATGAAGGATCCGTTCCAATTCTTTATGAATCTGTTCTTTGGAAAAGCGATTTCCAAAGAGTTCTTGTACGATTGTCTTTTGTCCGATCAGGTTAACAAGTGAGATATATGGAATATGAAAAAAATGTTGAAATATAAAGGAGGCAATTTTCCCCCAAACAACGTAATAACAAACCACTTGAGGCACACATAGTAAGGCTGCTTCAAGAGTCGCTGTTCCAGATGTAACTAACGCAGCTTTGCTGTGTTGTAATAATTGATAGGTTTTTCCAAAAATAATTTTGATATCTCTATTTGCGATATAACTTTCGTAGTCTTTAGCTTCCAATCCGGGAGCTCCAGCTATTATTGTTTGAAGTTCCGGGTAGAAGTTTGCTACTTCCAGCATGGTTGGTAGGTTGTCTTTGAGTTCCTGCTTACGACTTCCGGCAAGCAAGGCAAGAATAGGTTTATCGTTTAATTTCTCTTCTTTAATAAAATGGTCGGGGTGCTGAATTTGGCTTGCCCTGAATTTGGCAATAGCGTCAACAGAAGGATTCCCTACATAATCCACATTGTATTGTAGTTTATTATAGAAATCTATTTCAAAAGGCAAGATACAAAACATATGATCAACATATCGCCGTATAGCTTTGATTCGATACTTTTTCCATGCCCATATTTTGGGGGATATGTAGTAGTAAACAGGTATGTTTAATTTTTCCTTGACAAACTTGGCAATTTTTAGATTGAAGCTTGGATAATCAATGAGTATAACTACATCTGGACGATATTGACGAATATTCTCTTTACAAGTTTTCATATTTTTCAATATGGTCTTAAGGTGCATGATGACAGGAATGAAACCCATGTAAGCCATTTCCTTGTAGTGCTTGACCAAAGTTCCGCCTACAGCTTGCATCAAATCTCCACCTAAAAAGCGAAAATCAGATTCTTTATCAACTTTTCTTAAAGCTGTCATCAGGTTCGAAGCATGTAAGTCTCCGGATGCTTCACCGGCAATTAGGAAATATTTCATTATATCATTTGTTTCAATGTTTCTAGAAATACATAGTCTGTTACATCAATTTTGCAAGGGACCAGCGAAGCATAACCATTATCGAGTGCTAATGTATCATTGTCGGGATGAATGGGCTGATTATTTTTGAAATTTCCAGAAAGCCAATAGACTGTTTCATCATGTGCGTCTTTACTGACTTTATATTCGTTAGTCCATCTCCCGTCAGCTTGGCGGCATACTTTTATTCCTTTTATTTTTTTTCCGACAGGAATGTTTAGATTCAAATAGGTTCCATGTGGAAGCCCTTCTTTGAGTATCCATTGTACAAGCTCGCGCCCGAGGCGCCCACTTTCATTGAAATCGGCATTTTCATCGCAGTCCATTAGAGAAATGCCGACAGAAGGTATTCCAAGGACACATCCTTCTGCCGCAGCCCCCATTGTTCCTGAATATTGTACGCTGATTGACATGTTACCACCATGATTGATTCCCGCTACAACCAGATCCGGACGATTTTCAAGTATTTCGTTAATGGCCAGCTTTATGCAATCGGCAGGAGTTCCCGTACATTTATATAAGGTAAGGTTCTCTTTTTTATCAACTAGTTTGCAACGGATGGGTTCCATAGAAGTAATGGCACATGATGAACCCGAACGCGGTCCGTCCGGTGCAAATACAATTATTTCACCTAAGCCTTTCAGGCTTATAGTGAGTTCTTCGATGCCTTTGGCATTTATTCCATCATCATTTGTTATTAGTATAAGAGGCTTCTTTTTTATAGTCATTTCTTTTAGTTTTACTGCAAAGATAATAATAAATTCTGATCTGTTTTTAAGACTAGGGGACTTCAGACTGTTGGATAATAAAAATGGCGAACGATTTATTACAATTATTCGCCATATTTTATGTATAAGCTAAATTGATGACCTTGCGTACGGCGGTTAATTTACTATTTGTTTCTAGTATGAATGATTGTACCATATTATTTATGATGCATTGGTCATTCTTGTCTGAACTTAAAAGATAAAACGAGCGATTTTCACAAATCACTCGTTCTTCTAATTTAGATGTAAATCTAAATAATCATTTATCATCCTTGAAAAAACAGAGACTTTATTTACTTCATTCCACTTTTTCAATCAAGTCACGCCTGTCTTTCTTTGGCAGCGTAAAGATAATTCGATTTTTTTTAGTGACCATTCTGATTTCTATTAAAGAAGAAAATATTATTACTAAAAGCGAAAAACAGCTTGTCTGTTGTTGATTCCATGATGGTGATTGACTATTTGCTTGTTAACAGAATTAAATTAGCGCAAATTTAATCCATCCAATGTTTTTATTACAAACCACCTATATTGAGTCGTCAGTGAAATTATTTAATAAATGAAATTGCTTCTATTGTATAGAGTTATTGTTTTATTGAGACATTTTGTGTTTATAACAGACTAGATTTAAGTATAAGCGAAGATATATTTCTGTAAGTCTCCCTATTTATATATCGATCCACCTATGTAGTTCGATATGCAAAGTAATACATGCAAAAAGATTTTTCCGGACCTATGCAGAAATTCTTCCAATAAAAGGATAAATTAGATAGCGAATAGTGTTTGAGAAGTAATAGTCTGAAAAACAAGTTATTCAAGGGTGTATATGATTTTTTATTTGATATTTGTAAATTTGGAATAATTAAGTACTCAATTTTAGAGATTCGGATATTCTGAGTATATTTGCAAGTTATCAACAATTGAGATAACTTTTCAACAAGAGAGGTAAGGTTTTTGGCTAAGCACATTTGGCTTCGTCATTTAATGTTTAGTTTTGCCTCCGAATAAAATGACAAAGTATGGGAAAGATTATCGCTTTAGCTAATCAAAAAGGTGGCGTAGGAAAGACGACAACGACAATAAATCTGGCGGCATCATTGGCTGCTATGGAAAAAAAAGTACTGGTCGTTGATGCAGATCCGCAGGCAAATGCCTCATCAGGTTTAGGAATTGATATCCGTAATGTGAAGCTCTCAATTTATGAATGCTTGATTAATGGGGAGAATGTGAAGGGAGCAATAGCGAAGACTGAAGTTGATGGGTTGGATATTATTCCGTCGCATATAGACTTAGTCGGTGCTGAGATTGAGATGTTGAATTTAGAAAACAGAGAGCAGATTCTGAAACAGACACTCGTTCCGCTGAAAAGTGACTATGATTATATCTTGATTGACTGTTCTCCTTCGTTAGGTCTTATTACAGTCAATGCTCTTACTGCCTCTGATTCTGTATTGATTCCAGTTCAATGCGAGTATTTTGCGTTGGAAGGTATTGGAAAACTTTTGAATACGATAAAAATTATCAAGTCAAAGCTTAACCCATCTCTTGAGATAGAGGGCTTTTTGCTGACTATGTATGATTCGCGTTTGCGTTTGGCAAACCAGATCTATGAAGAGGTAAAGCGTCCTTTTCGAGAATTAGTTTTCACAACGGTGATTCAGCGTAACGTGAAATTGAGTGAGGCTTCGAGTTATGGCAAGCCTGTGTTATTATATGATGCCGAGTCAAAGGGCTCACTGAATTATATGCAGTTGGCTAAGGAATTAATTGATAAAAACAAGTAGATAATATGTCAATAAAAAGGGCGGCTTTAGGCCGTGGACTGGATGCCCTTATCACAATGGACGATTTAAAAACGGGAGGGTCATCGTCAATTAGTGAGATTGAGTTGAGTAAAATTCAACCTAATCCGGATCAGCCTCGTACTATTTTCGAAGAAGAATCGCTACAGGAATTAGCGACTTCCATCCGTTCATTAGGTGTAATACAACCTATTACATTGAAGGAAACAGGGGTAGACAAGTATATGATTATTTCTGGTGAGCGTCGCTATAGGGCTTCATTAATAGCCGGATTGGAACGTATACCTGCCTATATTCGTACAGCTGCCGATGAAAATGTCGTTGAAATGGCGTTGATAGAGAATATTCAACGAGAAGATCTGAACTCTATTGAAATTGCTTTGGCTTATCAGAAACTGATAGACACTTACGGTCTTACTCAGGAACAGCTGAGTGAGCGGGTAGGTAAGAAACGTGCTACGATTGCCAATTATTTGCGTTTGCTTAAACTTCCTGCTGAGATTCAGGTAGGAATTAAAGATAAAAAAATTGATATGGGGCATGCTCGTGCTTTGCTACCCGTAGAAAACCCGAAAGCTCAGCTTGCTCTTTACGAGAAAATTCTTTCTGAAGGTCTTTCAGTTCGTAGTGTAGAGGAACTGGTCCGAAGTGAGGCTGAAGTTCAGACGAAAAGGGACGAGAAAAAAGGTGGATCTGTTGTACATAAGCTGAAGATGCCAAGTGAATACAACCTGCTTAAAGACCGCTTGTCCGAATTCTTTGAGACGGATGTTCAGCTTTCGTGTAGTGATAAAGGGAAGGGGAAAATTACTATTCCTTTTACTACAGAAGATGAATTAGAACGATTGATTGCGTTGTTTGATAAATTGAGATGAAAAGCAGGATTATAGTCATTTTAATTCTGATTGGAAGTTGTTTTACGTTACAAGCTCAAAAGTTTGTAGCGACAAAACCGGATACAATAATAAAGACGGCAGCAGTTGATACGTCAGTGTTAGGTGTAATGGCTAAAGGCGAAGCACAACCGATAGTGAAACCTCTGCAAAAGTCAAATCCGAATAAAATACTTCTTTATGCACTTATTCCAGGACTTGGGCAGGTATATAATCATAAGTATTGGAAACTTCCTATATTGTATGGCGGATTGATGGGATGCATGTATGCTATCACTTGGAATAATAAGAATTATCAGGATTATAAAAGTGCTTATTTTGATATTATATACGATTATGCCCAATATAAGGGCGACAAGAATTATAAAAATTGGGGATCGTGGATAAATTATGTGCCTGAAGGCAGTGAAGCAACTTACGTTGCAAACACACAATTTCAGGAAAATTTGAAGCGGCGCAAAGATTATTATCGTCGATATCGCGATTTGAGCATCATTATTTCGATTGGGGTATATGCCATTAGTATAATTGATGCTTATGTGGATTCGCAGTTATTCGATTTTGATATTTCACCTGACTTGAGTTTTCATTGGTCGCCTGAAGTAACTCCAAAAACTCATTATACTGCGGCATCGTATGGGTTGAACTGTTCGTTTTATTTTTAAATTGATGGGAAGAAGCATATATATATTGAGTCTGTTTTGCTGTTTTGCGATATTCGGATTTGCACAAAATACGAATACGCAATCATCTGAATATACCGAATCTCTATACAATGATGTTGGAGCAATGCCTGAAAGTTTGGATGAAAATATTGACAGCCTGATGCATTCATGGAATGTTCAATATTTTTCAAAGAAAGATAATTTTTGTCATGACGATATAGAAAATGTGTATTTTGATGACTCGGTTTATGTCGAAAGACTTCAACGTTTGCCTCATATTATCCCTATGCCTTATAATAGCATTGTCCGTAGGTGCATTGATTTGTATGCAGCTCGCAAGCGCAATTTGGTACGATATATGGTAGGGATGGCTGATTTCTATTTTCCGATGATTGAACAAGTCCTTGACAAATATAAGCTTCCTTTGGAATTAAAGTACCTGACTGTTGTTGAGAGCGCGCTTAATCCGACAGCATTATCAAGAGTTGGTGCTTCAGGATTGTGGCAGTTCATGCTTCCTGTGGGTAAAAGCTATGGCCTGGAAATAAATAGTTTGATGGATGAACGACGTGATCCGGTAAAAGCGACTGAGGCTGCATGTAAGTATTTTAAAGATATGTATGCTATTTATGGTGATTGGGATTTGGTGCTAGCCTCTTATAATTGTGGTCCTGGAAATGTGAATAAGGCTATTCGTCGTTCAGGAGGAAAGACCGATTTCTGGCAGATATTCCCTTATTTGCCACGTGAGACACGCTCGTATGTGCCGCTTTTTATAGCAGCCAATTATATTATGAATTATTATTGCGAGCACAATATATGTCCGGTACAGACTAATTTGCCGTTGGCTACTGATACTGTTATGGTGAATAAGATGTTACACTTGCAGCAGATTTCAGATGTACTGGGTATTGATATGGGTGAGTTACGTGCACTTAATCCTCAATACAGACACGACATAGTTCCCGGAAACATGGGGTATATGGCACTGAAACTTCCGGCAGCACAGACATATGCTTTCGTAGATAAGGAAGATTCAATTTATGCCTATAAGCGTGATGAATTGCTTGCAAACAGTGTGCAAACAAACATGCCAGTGAAAGAAGATGTTGAATCGGCGGTGAAGAAAGTTACGCACATCGTTCGTAAAGGTGAAAATATTTATTCTATAGCTCATCGTTATGGAATTTCGGTGAATAGTATCCGAAAATGGAACCGACTGAGATCGAATAAACTGGCAAGAGGTCGTCGACTGATATTGAAAATTGAAGTTGATAATACACTGTTGACTGAGAATAATGTGTTGCAGAAGAAGAATAAATCTGAGAAAAAAGCTACACCAGTTTCTTCAAAATGTAGTTCATTGGCAAGATACAAAGTCCGCTCAGGTGATTCTTTGTATTCCATTGCAAAAAAATACCGTGGTATATCGCCTGAAACATTGCGGAAGGCAAATAAGTTATCCGATTCGTCTATTCGTCCAGGACAAGTTCTCAAAATTCCGGTTGTTTAGTTCATGTGTATTCGTTTTAAGTATTTTATTTTTCGTTTTTGTTCCTTGTAGTGAAGAATGTAATTTTTTTATTAATATCTTTGTAAAATGATTAATCTACAAGCTACAAAACGCGTATTATGAAACAGCTGAAATTGTTTGATCCATACGATTACGGTATAAGCAATATGGGCCGACTATTCTTTATCAGTTTGATAGGGGCGTTGTTTATTAGTTATCCGAATATAGCATGGATTCCGTGGGATTTGAAATTTAGGGTCCATGATTATTATGTAGCGTATTTTGTATATTTAGCATTTCGTTTTTTGTTTTTTTGGGCGATGTTGACATTTATGTTGTGGAATGATTTTCGAAAATATAACCTTTTTTCATTTTCCTCCCGATTATTGCATAATGTATTGATCACGATAGTATCTTATGTTGCCTATGTAGTTTGCACATATCTGTTTATGACGCTGAGTATTGCTGTGATTCAGCATAATTTTGATATTGATCTTGGATGGCGTATGATTTGCCCGTTTTTTCATCACGGTAAGCATCCAGAGTATTTTCCTGTTGATTGTTTTGGAAGTATCTTGATATTCCAGCTCTTTACGGCGTGTGCACTTTCTACTTTTATTGGGCATGTTGCCATGTTGGTGAAGCAGAAGTCTGAGAAAGAACAGGAGATTGAAACTTTGCGCAACGAAAATCTGCAAAGCCGTTGCGAAGCCTTAGCCAATCAGATTAATCCACATTTTTTCTTTAATTCATTGAACGGAATCTCAGCTTTAGTTCGTAAAAAGGATGAAGACCGTACATTGGAATATGTCAACAAGCTCTCAGATATTTTTCGTTATATTCTTCAAAACGATAAGCATGCCCTCGTCCCATTATCAGAAGAACTTGGCTTTATTGAAGCCTTTAAATATGTGATGGAAGTCCGTTTTGCGAACAAGCTAATTTACGTTATTGATGTTCCCGACGATAAAAAAGGACTACAGTTGCCTGTCCTTTCACTACTTCCACTTGTCGATAACGTGGTCGTTCATAATGTGATAGATAGCGAACATAAGATGACGATAAAGATTAAGCTTAATGAAGTTGACGAATTGGTTGTGTCTAATCCTATATATCCAAAGCTGATTCAGCCAGAGACGAATGGAACAGGACTCAAGAATCTTGAGGGGCGTTTCAATTTGTTGATGGGGAAACAGATTCGGATCGAAAGTGATGAAGTGACTTTTTCAGTATACCTACCTTTAAAATGATAAAATTATGAATGTATTGATTGTTGAAGATGAAACAGCTGCGTATGAAAATCTGGTTGAGATTCTTCATGAAATAGATCAAGCGATTCAGATTGTGGGTAATACGGAAAGCGTATCGCAAACTCTTCAATGGCTGAAATCTAATCCTGCTCCGGAATTAATATTTATGGATATTCACCTTTCTGACGGTTCGGCTTTTGCTATTTTTGATAGGATCGAATTGGAAACACCTATCATTTTTACAACAGCTTATGATAAATATGCTATTGATGCATTTAAGGTGAATAGTATAGACTACCTGCTTAAGCCAGTAAAAGTGGAGGATCTTAAGCGGGCGCTGAATAAATTAGAAAAATTGGCGCATCAGGATATTGTCGATTATTTGTCCAAGCTGTCAGTTTTGGCTCCTAAACAAAAGTTCAAAGATAAGATGCTTGTCCCTTATAAAGATCGCTTACTGCCTGTTAATATGCGAGATGTGGCTTGCTTTTATACAACCGAGAAGAGTACATATATTTATTTAAAGGATGGGAGTCAATATCCATATTCAAAAACTTTGGAACAGATTATTTCGACTTTAGATCCGAATGAATTTGTCCGCGCCAACAAACAATATATTATTGCTCGCGACAGTGTGAGAAATCTGACGATTTGGTTCGACAGTCGTTTGCTGGTCACCCTAGATATAAATGTTCCTGAACGAATATATATTAGTAAGAATAAGGCATCCGAATTTAAGGATTGGATGATTAAGGGTTCTGAAGAATCGTAATGTAATTTTTTGCTTTCGTTTTCAAAGAGCCTCTTTAATTTGAGGATAAATAACTATCGCTAATAATAAATGTGTAAATTATGAGTAAAAGGGCATGAAAAAAATGAGGGTAAATACTACTTGAAAGAATTTGAAAATATATTCGAAAGAAGATTTATTCTAACTGAGTCGGATAACCGAAATTTGTATATATTTGTAGCTACTCTAATAATGGAGAGTAGTATTATGGGTGACATAACAGAGACTAAAGATATTAATAATAAGGACGATATACAAACGGCGGCGGATATAACAGCGATTCCGGATATTACACTTGTAAATAGTGAAAAAGTTGAGGCAGAGGTTACGACTTCGCTTTCACCTGATGAACAGATGATACAAGATGGGTTTAATGAGTTGCTGACTGATTATCTCAATTCGAATCATCGTCGGAAAGTTGAGCGCATAACTAAAGCTTTTAATTTTGCCAATCAGGCACATGCCGGCGTTAAGCGTCGCTCTGGAGAACCATATATTATGCATCCTATTGCTGTTGCAAAAATCGTATGTAAAGAGATGGGATTGGGTTCGACGTCTATATGCTCGGCTTTGCTTCATGATGTAGTGGAGGATACCGAATACACAGTAGATGATATTCGTAACATGTTTGATGATAAGATTGCCCAGATTGTTGATGGGTTGACTAAAATTTCTGGCGGAATATTTGGGGAACAGGCTTCAGCTCAGGCTGAAAACTTCCGTAAGCTGCTTCTTACAATGAGCGACGATATTCGGGTTATTTTGATCAAGATAGCCGATCGTCTGCATAACATGCGAACATTAGGGTCTATGCTTCCGGCAAAACAATTTAAGATTGCAGGGGAAACATTATATCTTTACGCTCCTTTGGCACATCGCCTGGGGTTGTTCTCTATAAAAACAGAACTTGAAGATTTGAGTTTTAAATATGAGCATCCACAGGAATATGCTTTTATAAACCTGAAGCTTAAAGCCACTGAAGAGGCCCGAAACAAACTGTTTGATCATTTTGCAATACCTGTTGATAAAAAGTTGAAAGAAATGGGTCTGCATTATGAAATGCGTGCAAGAGTTAAATCCGCCTATTCTATCTGGAACAAGATGCAGAGTAAGGGTGTGAGCTTTGAAGACATATATGATATATACGCCGTCAGGATTATTTTTGATCCGCTTCCCGGTGTCGATGAGAAAAATCAATGTTGGGATATTTATTCAGCTATAACAGATATTTATCGCATTCGTCCGGATCGTATTCGAGACTGGGTGAGTCGTCCTAAAGCTAATGGATATCAAGCTCTTCATCTGACAGTTATGGGTCCTGACGGACAATGGGTAGAAATACAGATCCGTAGTCGTCGGATGGATGAAATAGCAGAAAAAGGTTTCGCTGCACATTGGAAATACAAAGAACATAATGTAGAAGAAGATACAGAGCTTGATAAATGGCTTCAGACAATCACTGAGATTTTAGAGAGTCCTGATCCGAATGCACTCGATTTTCTGGATACAATCAAACTGAATCTCTTTAGTTCCGAAATATTTGTCTTTACGCCTAAAGGTGATATTAAAACTCTTCCGCAGGGTGCTACTGCATTGGATTTTGCTTATGCACTACATTCTGATATCGGAAATAAGTGCATAGGAGCAAAGGTGAATCATCGCTTGGTTCCGCTTAGCCATCCTTTGACAAGCGGCGACCAGATCGAAGTTCTTACTTCGCGTTCGCAGAATCCGCAACCTGAATGGTTGACTTTTGTTACAACAGCTAGAGCACGTTCGAAAATTGATGCTTTTTTGAAAAAAGCACGTAAAGAAGCTTCGAAAAGTGGCGAGGCGAAAGTATTAGAGCTTTTCAGACGTAATGATCTTGAGCCGAATACATCCTATATCGATAAGTTGAGTATGTATTTTGGTTTCTCACAGCGTGATGAGTTTTATTATTCTGTTGAAAAAGGAGATGTGATTCTGCCGGAAAATATTCATAAGATATTAAAGAAGAAAACGGACAATGTACTATTCAAATATGTGAAGCAAGCATTGCGCATGGGCACAAAGAAAGATAAAGATGAAGAGACGAAACTTACCCAGCAGCAAGACCAAGACAATGAAAAGACTGCAAAGAAATATGACAAAAGTAAGCCGTATGTATTGAGGGAGGAAGCATTCGAGCGTAATTATGCTATTGCAGATTGTTGTAAACCTATTCCCGGAGACGAAACGTTGGGCTTCATTAACGATGATGGGAATGTGGTGGTTCACAAACGTTCCTGTCCGATAGCTTTGCGTCTGAAAAGCAGTTTCGGCGAACGGATATTAAATACCGAATGGAGTAGTCATCATTCTTCCTTTGAAGCTACGCTTAGAATTAAAGGGATTGATTCGATTGGTGTTTTGAACAATATAACGCGTACTATTTCTGACGATTTTAATGTTAATATTATCCGTCTTCTGATTGAAGCAAAAGACGGAGTGTTCGAAGGCAAAGTGAAGATGAAAGTGCACGACGTTGAAGATATCCAACGGATGTGCGTCGTGCTTTCAAAATTTAAGAATATTCAGTCCGTAACACGTGTTGCCGATTAGCAATTAAAAAGGCAAATCATCAACAGGACTTGGTGGAGCAAAGTCCGTATTCGGTGTCGCTTGGGGTGATAAAGGGGGAACCGTGTTCATTGAGGTCGTTTCAGCAGAAACAGGAGTTGTCGGTACACTTGTTTGGCTGGTATCAACGCGCTCTACTTTCCACGCACTGATAGAGTTGAACCAACGTCCTTGATATTCGTGACTGTCAATGTCGATAGAGACTTTGAGTTCTTCCCCAGGCAGTATTGCAGCCTGATTGATACGGTCGGCGCCGAATATTTGGAAACAGATTTTTTTTGGATACTGATCATGCGTTTCGAGAACGTATTCTTGTTTTTTCCATTCGTTGCCATTTTTGCTGATGCCGCTTTGCAGAGGCAATGCAACTATTATCTTACCTGTAATTTCCATGATGTTTTTTATTATTCGCGTTTGCGAAGGTACGGTTTCTATTTTAATTTTACAAAAAGTTTTCAATTTATTCCGGGTTATTGTCGGGGCTTAGATTTTCAAAAGCACTCTTCATAGAGAGAAGCTCTTCTTTTATCTGTTTGAGTCTGTTGATAATTTCCTCTTGGCGAACAGTGCCTTCTTTGTTGTCTTTTAATTTTTGCCGCGCACCGGCAAGAGTCATGCCACGTTCTTTGACAAGGTTAAACACCACTCGTATGGAGTCGATATCTTCCTGTTTATAAAAACGTGTCCCTTTAGTTGTTTTACGGGGATGAATCATGTCGAATTCCTTTTCCCAGAAACGTAAGGTCGATTCGTTAATGTTGAACATTTGTGCTACCTCGCTGATTGAGTAGTAGAGCTTTAGATTTTTATCTTTGTTTAGTGCCATTTTTATACTGTGTTTAATCCATTACCTGACCATGGTTTTCAGCAATCTGAATCATGCGATCATATTCTTCGGGCGTCAGATCCATGTAATAATATTTTGAAGGATTGTCATGTGCGCCACGTACAATTACTTCGTAGTGCAGATGCGGTCCTGTTGATTTTCCAGTGTTTCCAACTTCGCCAATAATTTCTCCGCGCTTAACTTTTGTACCTACACGGACACGAAATTTCTGCAGATGGCCATAAACGGTCTGAAATCCGTAGCCGTGATTGATCATTAGGCAGTTGCCATAACCTTGTTTCCATGCAGCATATGTAACGATGCCATCACCTGTAGCATAAATATCCGTTCCGATCTTTGCCGAGAAATCCATTCCAGAATGAAAACGTGGGGTGCGATAGATTGGATCAATACGCATTCCGTACCCCGAGGCGGTTTGTTTCAAATCTTTGTTTGCTATGGGCTGAATGGCCGGAATGCATTTATTTCGTTGTTCCTGGCTTTTTCCAAGTGAGATAAGCTCGTCTAGGGAGTTGGATTGTACATATAATTGCTTACGGAGTATATCCATTTTTTTCGTGGTTGATATCACTAATTCTGCGTTTGAAAGACTCATAAGGTGTTCATATCGGTTAGAACCTCCGAACCCCGACTTGCGTACAGATTCGGGGATCGATTCGGCTTGAAAAATGGTGCGATACAGATTTTCGTCGCGCTGTTGAATATCGCTTAACACTTCCAGTGCGTTGTTTAGTCGGAGCGAAAGAACTTCATATTGAGTCTGCATCAATTTGTTTTCTTTTTTTAGTAGAGACTCGACAGGCGAGTCAAATGTTTTCGAGAGGGCATAAAAAATACCGACACCGATAATAATACCGATACTCAAATGACGAAGAACTCCTATGAATCGGTCTTTTGCCGAAGGATAGACGCGTTCGTAATTGAGCGTATTTGGGTTGTATAGATAGTATGTTTTACGCCTTTTAAACAGTTCCATTGAATATTTTCTCGTTTAGAATATGGCAAAAATAATAATTTGCTGTACTTTTGCAAATTGTTTTTCAGAATATTAACGAGACAATAAAAATAGAATATGTTGACAGCAAAAGAAATCCGTGAGTCCTTTAAGAATTTTTTCGCTTCTAAGCAGCATCAGATTGTCCCTTCGGCACCGATGGTTGTAAAAGGAGATCCGACATTGATGTTTACCAATGCGGGAATGAATCAGTTTAAAGATATTATTTTAGGAAACGTACCGCGTAAATATCCACGGGTGGCTGATTCTCAGAAATGTCTGCGTGTTAGTGGCAAGCATAACGATTTGGAAGAAGTAGGTCATGATACCTATCATCATACTATGTTCGAAATGCTGGGAAACTGGTCGTTTGGTGATTATTTTAAAAAGGAGGCCATAGGTTGGGCATGGGAATATTTAGTTGAAGTGTTAAAGCTTGATCCGTCGCGGTTATATGCAACAGTATTTGAAGGGAGTCCTGCTGAAGGTTTATCACGTGATAATGAGGCGGCTGGTTATTGGGAGCAATTTCTTTCCAAAGATCATATAATTAATGGCAACAAGCACGATAACTTTTGGGAAATGGGAGATACGGGTCCTTGCGGTCCATGCTCGGAAATTCATATAGATTTACGTTCGGAAGCTGAGCGTGCGGCTGTGCCGGGCGTTCAACTGGTAAATCATGACCATCCCCAAGTGATAGAAATATGGAACTTGGTGTTTATGCAGTATAATCGTAAGGCTGACAGTTCTTTGGAACCTCTTCCGGCACACGTTATCGATACCGGAATGGGATTTGAGCGTTTGTGTATGGCCTTACAGGGTAAGATATCTAATTACGATACGGATGTGTTTCAGCCAATTATCAAGGTGATAGCCGATATGGCAGAAACAACTTATGGGAAAAACAAACAGCAGGATATAGCTATGCGTGTAATTGCCGATCACATTCGGACAATTGCTTTTGCCATTACTGACGGACAATTGCCTTCAAATGCAAAGGCAGGTTATGTGATTCGCCGCATCTTGCGCCGTGCTGTTAGATATGGTTATACATTCCTGAATAGGAAAGAACCATTTATGTATAAGTTGTTGCCTGTTTTGATTGAGACAATGGGTGATGCTTATCCTGAATTGATCTCACAGAAGCAGCTGATTGAAAAAGTGATCAAGGAAGAAGAAGTTGCATTCCTGCGCACTTTGGATACGGGCATCCGCCTGTTGGAGAAGAAAATGGAAGAGATGAAGGCTGTTGGAAAAACAATGATCAGCGGTGCTGATGCATTCATGTTGTATGACACTTACGGATTTCCGTTTGATTTGACAGAACTCATTCTTCGCGAGAATGAAATGACTGCTGATGTGGATGAGTTTAATGTTGAAATGCTGAAACAGAAAGAACGCGCTCGTAATGCCGCTGCTATTGAGACAGGCGACTGGATTACGCTGCGAGAAGGTGAAACAGAATTTGTGGGATATGATGTCTTCGAATGTGAAGCAGAGATTATGCGTTATCGCAAAATTAAACAGAAAAGTAAGGAATTATTCCAGATTGTACTTGATAAAACGCCATTTTATGCAGAAATGGGGGGGCAAGTCGGTGATAATGGATGGTTGATTGCAGATGATGAAACAATAGATGTAATTGATACAAAACGTGAAAATAATCTTCCGATACATCTGCTTACAAAACTACCAAAAGATGTGACTGTTACTTTTATTGCCAAGATTAATGAGAAGAAACGCTTACAATGCGAGTGCAACCACTCTGCAACTCATTTATTACACGAAGCTTTGCGTGAAGTTCTGGGTAATCATGTTGAACAAAAAGGTTCATATGTTTCTCCCGATCAGTTGCGTTTCGACTTCTCTCATTTTCAGAAAGTGACTGATGAGGAACTTCGCAGGGTTGAGCAGTTAGTCAACGAAAAGATTCGCAAAGATTTCCCGCTTGAAGAACGTCGCAATGTCCCGATTGTAGAGGCGAAAGCAATGGGTGCAATGGCTCTGTTCAGTGAAAAGTATGGCGATGAAGTGCGTGTTGTTAAGTATGGCAAATCTATTGAGTTGTGTGGTGGAACACATATTCCTTCAACTGGAATGATCGGCTCGATGCGAATAATCGGAGAGAGCTCTGTTGCAGCAGGCGTTCGTCGTATTGAAGCTGTTACTTCAGACAGGGCTGATGAGTTATATTTTTTACAGCAGGATTTGATTCGCGAATTGCGGTCGATGATGAATAATATGCCGAATTTGGTTCAGGCTATCAAACATTCTATTGATGAGAATGCTGAGATGAAGAAGCAGATTGAAGATTATATTAATGAAAAATCTATTCAGTTGAAAAAACAAATTGTCGCTGATGTAAAAGAGCGGAATGGCGTAAAACTGTTTTGTTATATGGGAAAAGGCCAGACAGAGGCATTCAAAAATATTGCTTTCCAGATCAAAGCCGAAATAAAAGAGAGCTTTGTATTTGTCGCAGGTATTGTCGAAGAAGCAAAATGCACATTAATGGTGATGCTGAGCGACGACATGGTTGCTGAAGGTTTGCATGCAGGCAAAATGGTTAAAGATGCTTCTAAATTTATTAATGGAGGTGGTGGAGGCCAGCCTTATTTTGCAACTGCCGGAGGAAAAAACTTGGATGGATTGACTATTGCTGTAGGCGAGATTATAAAAGAAGCCGGTTTGCAATAGATAAAAGTATTTTGTGTAGGCACGGATTTCACTGTTTACATTTTTTGGATCGTGATATCTTTGTAATTTGTGTTTTTTGTAGTCTATAATAGTTGAATATGGAAGAGCAAAAAGTCATCGTCTGTACAGATTTTAAAACAGAGGTTCAAACTTTCCTGTCTAAAATGAATTATGACAAATTATTCATTCTGACGGACGAGAATACCTTGGAGAAATGTTATCCCCTAATAAAAGATATTCCGGTATTCCAGCAGTCGTCTGCGATTACAATCAAAGTCGGCGATATGAACAAGAATGTGGAACAGCTTTCGATTATTTGGACAGCTCTTTCCAATGGAGGGGCTTCACGTAATTCTATGCTTGTCAATCTTGGAGGCGGTATGGTGACGGATATGGGTGGTTTTGCCGGAGCTACATTTAAACGCGGATTGCATACGATTAATATTCCGACAACACTTATGGCTTCAGTTGATGCAGCAGTTGGTGGAAAAACAGGAATAAACTTCAATGGTTTGAAAAATGAAATTGGTTCGTTTTATGTTCCGGAATGCGTGTTTATTGATTGTGAATTTCTCCACACTTTGGATCATGATAATATTTTGTCAGGTTACGCGGAGATGATCAAGCATGCGTTGATTAGTTCTGTCGATAATTATGCTTCAGTCATGCTGTTTGATTTAGATGCAAAGATAGATTATGCTTTTTTGAATAAGATGGTTGCACGGTCTGTAGAAGTAAAAGAAGAAATTGTCAAAAAAGATCCACAAGAGCATAATATCCGCAAGGCACTGAATTTTGGCCATACAATTGGCCATGCTTACGAGAGTCTCTCGTTCCAGAAGAATACACCTTTGTTACACGGTTTTGCTGTTGCTGCAGGTATTGTGAGTGAATTATATTTATCGCATGTTGTCTGTGATTTCCCTATGGATAAACTTCGACAAGTTGTTTATTATATAAAAGAATATTACCGCCCGTTTCATTTTGACTGTAACGATTACGATACCTTGTATCGTCTGATGACACACGATAAGAAAAATGAAGGGGGAATTATTAACTTTACACTTTTATCTCAAATAGGGAATGTTTGCATTAACCAGCAGGTAAGTAAAGAAAAAATCTTGGAGTCATTGGATTTTTACCGTGAAAGTTTTGGCGTATGATCAAAATTGGCTACTTTTGCAGCCGAAAAGTAAAGCGGGATGTAGCTCAGCTCGGTTTAGAGTACGCGTCTGGGGGGCGTGGGGTCGCTGGTTCAAATCCAGTCATCCCGACTTGATTAATGATTCTGATAATGAGGCAGTTACTTAATAAAGTGGCTGCCTTATTTGTTTCTAATAGTTTATTTATTGTTAAATATATAGTACTTTTAAGCA
>Ga0183095_10303_pt1 | contig 65620 bp, 63 predicted proteins | sample BioMet4_FD_130346 | JGI IMG/M metagenome (GOLD analysis project Ga0183095, IMG submission 130346) | Microbial communities from bioreactor (seeded with sewage sludge) at LBNL, California, USA - Biofuel metagenome 4 (v2) (version 3) | ecosystem: Engineered > Bioreactor > Anaerobic > Unclassified ... | reverse complement strand
GTCCTGTATCTGAAATGCCATTCCGATCTTGCAGCCAGCCATCGAAAGTCTTTGTGCATCCTCGTCATTTCCGCCTCCGAGATACGCTCCTGCCTTGAAGGCTGCCTGTATCATAGCCGCGGTTTTATTCAGATGTATAAAATCAAGAGTTTCCTTGTTTAATTTTTTTCCGTCGCTTATAACGTCAACCACCTGTCCGGTAAGCATACCGTTTACTCCGGCACCGTTTGCTATCGCATACATAGCCTTTGCAAAAGCCGGCTGATATTCGCTTTCCTCGGCTGTCGCCTTGGCCATTACCTCAAAAGCGTGGCTTAAAAGCGCGTCACCCGCAAGTATTGCTATATTTTCTCCAAACGCCTTGTGGCTTGTAAGCCTTCCCCGTCTGAAATTATCGTTATCAAGAGCCGGAAGATCGTCATGGATAAGTGAATAGGTGTGTATCATTTCCATGGCGCAGGCAAAAGGCACTGCTTTTTTTATATTTCCGCCGAGCATTTCACATGCAGCCAGAATTATGACCGGTCTTATTCTTTTGCCGCCGGCAAAAACCGAGTACCTCATTGCCTTAAATATTATCTGGGGATACTCGCTTTCAGCCGGAATAAGACTGTCAAGTTCGCTGTCTATAAACAATTTTTTTTCATTCATTTCCGCCTTGAAATTCAATCGATGTCATCCTCCTCATCGTCTTTTGTTTCGGCGTCAAAGTTTTCAGTATAAAAGCCGTCGCCGTTTGTTTTAAGCTCCTCAACTTCCCTTTGGGCAGTTTCAAGACTTTTCGAACAAAAAAGCGAAAGCTCCATTCCCTCTTTGTACAGCTTTATAGATTCATCAAGAGGCACCTGTTCGTTTTCAAGCTTTGAAGCTATTTCTTCTATTCTTGAAACCGCCTGCTCGTAGGTCATCTTTTTTTTAGCCATTTTCAAAAAGTTCCTTTCTTTGAGCACATGCACTTACATATCCGTCTGAAAAACGCAGTTTTATGCTTTCGCCTTCATTTATGCCGCAGGCTTTTACAACGGCTTTGTCGTTTTCGTCAAACACGGCGCAGTAGCCCCTTGAAAGCACCGAAAGCGGATTAAGAAGCTCAAGTCGTTTAATGTCTGACTCCACCTTAAGCTTTTCGCCTTCAAGCATGTGTTCGGTATGTTTTTCTATGGTTTTTGTAAGGCTTTCGATATATATTCCGTCCTGCGCTATACGCCTTGCCGGATCGTTTGATTCAAAAACGCTTTTAAGCCTTAAAAATCGTTCGGTTTCATAACGGATTTTGTTTTTAATTGAGCTTTTAAGCCTTCTTAAAAGCTCATCAAAAGATTTTTTATCTTTCATAACATCGTTTACGGCAAGCTCCGCAGCAGCAGACGGCGTAGGCGCCCTTAAATCGGCTGCAAAATCCGTAAGCGTAAAATCCGTTTCATGCCCAACGGCAGAAATAACCGGTATCTCGGAGGCAAAAACCGCCCGTACAACACTCTCGTTGTTAAATGCCCATAAATCCTCCATGCTTCCGCCGCCGCGGCCGAGTATTATAACGTCGGCTTTTCCCCAGCGGTTTACATTTTTTATGGCTTTTATTATGCTTTCAGGCGCATTTTCGCCCTGCACAAGAGCAGGCGCAACAACTATCCTTACCGACGGATTGCGTCTTTTTGTAATATTTATAATATCTCTTACGGCAGCACCTGTAGGAGATGTGACAACTGCTATTGTTTCAGGCTTTTGCGGTATTTCTCTTTTGTATTCGCCGTCAAAAAGTCCCTCTGCTTCAAGTTTCTTTTTCAGACGTTCAAAGGCAATGTTAAGATTTCCCTCGCCGTCAGGCTCTATAAGCTGCGCATAAAGCTGATACTGTCCCGTTCGCTCATAGGATGACACATATCCGCAAACCACAGCCTTCATTCCGTTTTCAATCAAAAAAGGCACCGGCTTTGCGTAATCCCGAAACATAACGCAGTTTATTGCGCCTGTTTCGTCTTTTAGAGTAAAATACAGATGTCCTGCGGAGTGCCTTTTGAAGTTTGAAATTTCACCGCATACCCAAATACTTGAAAGTATGACATCGCTTTCAAGCAGTCCGCGGATATACCTGTTTATCTGTGATACAGAATACACTTTCCGTTCGAGCATATTTCATCAGCTTTCCGCAATATTTCCCAGTATTCCGTTAATGAATGCCGGTGCGCTGTCCGAGCTGTACTTTTTGGCCGCCTCAACAGCTTCGTTTATTACAACGCCTGTAGGCGTTTCATCTGAAAATTTAAGCTCATACACCGCCATTCGCAGTATGGCAAGGTCAACCTTTGACATTCTGCTTACAGACCAGCCCTTGGCGTAAGTGTTTATAAGCTCGTCTATTTTTTCCATATTTTGAAGCGTTCCGTCAACCGTACGGTTTATGAACGCTCTGTCGTTATCATCTATTTCTCCTGTTAAGTCGTACTCCTCGGCCCTTTCGGTTCCGTCAGTGCCGCAAAGCACATTCTTTGCTTCCTCCATACCTTCCATGCCAACAAAATCATGCTGGAATATAAGATAAAAAGCACTCTTTCGCGCGTTGGTTCTGCTCATAAAAATAAACCTCCGAAAAATATTTCCAAAACGAAACTAACCCTCGGGATTAAGCTCCCAAGGGTTTGTATTTTTATTCAGTTTCTTTGTCACTTTTTGCCTTGTTTACTATTATTCCCGACACGTTTACATTTACCGCCGCAACTAAAAGACCGGTCATGTTTTCAACGGCATTTTTTATCTTTTCCTGAACATGCTCGGCAGCCTCTGTAATTTTTGCGCCATATAAAACGGCTATTTCAGCCTCTATCGTGGCAGTTCCTTCCTCAACCTTTACCTTTATGCCCTTGGCAAGGTTTTTTTTGCTGAATATTCCTCCTGAAGCCATCGACCCGACAGGCTCAACGCCCTCTACCTCGGAAGCGGCTGTTCCCGCAATTATGGCTATCACCTCATCGGCAATCTGTATCTGTCCTACATTTTTATCGTCTATATAGTCTGACATAAATCAAAACCTCCTGTCGCTTATATGCTTATCATAAATAACATAAGTTTAATATAATCTGATTATAGCAGACTTTATGCATTTTGCAAAACATTTTATACATAAAATGCCGGTCTTTTGAAACTCGATTCCAAAAGCCGGCAATAATTATAATATTTAGTATAAAGATATAAACTTTGTCTTATCTTGCAAGTGAAAACTCAGAAAAGCCTGCTGCATACGGAGCCAGCTCATAAAGCTGAGTGTAAAATACTATTTTTTTATCGGCAAGATAAAAGCTTACCGAGCTGTAATCCTTTTTAAGAGTGTCTGCCGATTCTGAAAAATACATTTCACTGTGTGCAGCCATATCCTTCGTCCAGCCGCTTATTACCGCGTCCTTAACCGCTGTTTCGTCTTTAAGCCCTGTAAGTTCTGTTGCCGTTGCTTCTTTTCCGTCAGCAAGCTTAAATACATGGCTTATTCTTACGCTTGTAGGATGTGCTCCGCCAAAATCATATGCAAAGGTATTGAGCACCGAAAAATACGTTCCGTCGCTGTAGGTGTCAATATTTGACCAAAGCGACATCGGTCTGTAATTAAGACTGCTGTCCTTTTTTGTATCAGCAAGGTAATCAGTCTGTGTTTTTGTGTTGTCTGTTTTAAACTTTTCTACAGCGTTTTCAGCCTCAGACTTCAAAACTGCGTTTATTGTCTTTGCCGCCTGTGTATCCGCCGTAAGCTGGAGATACTTAACATCATAGTTTAAAAGCTCCGTACCGTCATCAGCTTTAACGCTTCCCTTAAGTGAGCCTTCGGTTGTTGTTTTATCCGTTGAAGTTTTATCTGTTGAAGTTTTATCCGTTGAAGTTTTATCCGTTGAAGTTTTATCCGTTGAAGTTTTATCCGTTGAAGCTTTATCGGCTGTGTCTGCCTTTAAAGGTGTAATTGTGCATGTGCCGGCCTTCTCATCCCACTTTACATCAGCAAAGCCGTAGCTGAAAGCTTCCGCCGAAACATACGCCGTATTGTTTATTATCTTAACGGCCTTTTTAATATCTACGTTTGACTCTCCGGCCTTTATCTGAGAATTGCCTACGGCCAAACCAATTTTCTGTGTGGATGAAGTTATTTCTATCGACTTTGTATCACCGTTCCATTTTACCTCGGCGCCCATTGCGTCTGCAACGGCTCTTACCGGTACCATAAGCACTCCGTCCTCAACATAAGCGTCCAGAGCCGCTACTGACTTTCCGTTTACGTTTATACCGATATTTCCTGCAAAAGATGCCGCCGCCGTGCCTATTGTCATAGCCATAACAATTGCGGATACGGCAAGAATGTGTTTTTTCATTTCTATTACCTCCGTTTTGTTTTATTGAATTGCTTTTAACAGTATTTTATCTGCTTTTAACGGCAAATTCAATAACCCTGTGATGGCTTTCATAAACGTTCATTTTCGTAATTGTTTTGTTAATCTGTAACCAAACATTTAACAAACAGGTTTCTTTTTCTTAAAATGTTTTAATATAATCGCAATAATTATTATTCCGGCAAGGCTTCCGCAGCTGTCTATAAACACGTCTTTTGCCTGTCCGCTTCTGGCGCTTACAAAAAGCTGATGTAACTCGTCGCTTGCCGCGTATGCCGTACAGAGGATATACGTTATCTCCGCCGCTGTTTTCCCGTTTTTATACCAAAGCACAAGATAATACATAAGCACGCCCAAAACGGCATACTCAGTAAAATGCGCGCATTTTCTTATGGGATGCTCTATGCTCTTTACTATTTCCGTCTGTTTTTCCTGCGGAAGGTCTGAAAAACCGTCATAAAAAATCATGCAAAGTCTGTAACCGACGCCCTGGCTCAGCTTGCTTGAATCGCCGCCCTGAAAGGCTGACATCGAAAAAATAAACGTCATCCACAAAATAACCGCCAAATAGCGAAACTTTAATTTTACCAATATCACACCTCGGTTTTTAAGCAAAAAACAGAGCGGCTGCAGCCGTTCTGTTTTGCATGTCATTATGCCTTTTTCATCTGTGAAAGCCGCTCGTCTATTTGGCCAAGCATTGCCTTGTATTTCTCACCTTTTGACTTTTCCTCGGCTATCACGTTTTCAGGCGCTTTTGAAATAAATCCGTCATTTGAAAGCTTCTTTTCAACTCTCTCTATTTCTTTAAGCATTTTTGCTCTTTCGCCTTCAAGACGTTCTGTTTCTTTTGCAATGTCCACAAGCTCCGCAAAAGGCATATATATTACCGCGTTGTGCACAACGCATGATACCGCGTCGTCGCCAATTGAGGTCTTGTCCTGCTGAATTACGACGTCGCTAGCATAGGCAAGAGTTTTAAAGAATACCTCGGAATGTCTGAATACGCTTAAGGCATACTCATCCTGCGATACAACAAACACCTTTACCTTCTTTGACGGCGCAACATTCATGTCGGCTCTTATGTTTCGTATGCTCCTTACGGAATCCTTGATAAGGTCGATTTCCTTTTCCTCGTCCTTGAAGTTCCATTCTTCCTTAAACTCCGGCCATTTTGAGCGCATAATTGTTTCTTCCGTGTTCTGAAGATGAAGGAAAATCTCCTCGGTTATAAACGGCATAAACGGATGCAGAAGCTTAAGAGCGTTTATAAGCACTTCTTTAAGAGTCCACAGCGCGGCGTTTCTTGTTTTGTCGTCCTTGTTGTAAAGCCGCGGCTTTACCATTTCAACATACCAGTCGCAGTATTCGTTCCAGATAAATTCTTCTATCTTGTCAGCCGCCATGCCAAGCTCGTAGCTTTCAAGATTTTCCTGAACATCCTTTGCAAGCGTGTTTACCTTTGATATTATCCACTTGTCAGCCGGAGTAAGCATAATAAGTTTGTTTTCTGTTTCATCATCCAGATTCATAAGTATAAATCTTGATGCGTTCCAAAGCTTGTTGAGGAAGTTACGACAGTTTTCAAGCTTGTCGTAGAAAAAGCGCATGTCGTTTCCCGGCGATGTGCCTGTAATAAGCATAAGTCTTAAAGGATCGGCGCCGTACTTTTTTATTACCTCAAGCGGGTCTATTCCGTTTCCCAGTGATTTTGAAAACTTACGTCCAAGCTCGTCCCTTATAAGGCCATGGATGTATACATCCTTAAACGGAACCTTGCCTGTCTGTTCTATCCCTGAAAATACCATTCTTATTATCCAGAAGAAAATTATGTCATACCCTGTAACCATTGTGCTTGTTGGGTAAAAATAGTCGAAGTCGTCGGTTTTTTCCGGCCAGCCCAGAGTTGAAAACGGCCACAGTGCCGATGAAAACCACGTATCAAGAGTATCTTCGTCCTGTTTAAAACGTGTTGAGCCGCATTTAGGGCATTTTTCAGGCATTCCCTTTGCAACTACCGTCTCGCCGCAGTCCTGGCAGTAATAAGCCGGTATTCGGTGACCCCACCAGAGCTGACGCGATATACACCAGTCGTGTATGTTTTCAAGCCAGTGAAGGTATACCTTTCCGAATCTGTCCGGTATAAACTTAAGCTCGCCGTTAACGTAGCAGTCGATGGCAGGCTTTGCCATCTCCTCCATTTTGACAAACCACTGTTTTTTTATAAGCGGCTCAACAACGGTTCCGCATCTTTCGTGTACGCCTACCGCATGGGTTATGTCTTCAACCTTAACCAGAAGGCCTTCCTTTTCAAGCTCGTCAACTATCTGTTTTCTTGCCTCATATCTGTCAAGTCCGGCATATTTCCCGCCGTTTTCGTTTATCGTACCGTCGTCGTTCATTACGTTTATCTTAGGCAGGTTGTGTCTTTCACCTACCTCAAAATCGTTAGGATCGTGAGCCGGCGTAATTTTTACTACGCCTGTTCCGAATTCGCGGTCAACATAACTGTCGGCAATTATTGGTATTTCTCTGTTTACCAAAGGAAGTATAGCTTTTTTGCCTATGATTGATTTATATCTTTCATCGTCCGGATGCACAGCTATGGCTGTATCGCCAAGCATTGTTTCCGGTCTTGTTGTGGCAAGCTCTACAAATTTTCCTTTTTCTCCCGCAATAGGATATTTTATGTGCCAGAAATGTCCGGCTTTATCCTCGTGGTTTACTTCGGCGTCGGAAATTGTCGTCATACATTTCGGGCACCAGTTTATAAGCTTTTCGCCCTTATAGATGTAGCCCTTGTTGTAAAGACGTAAAAATGTTTCAAGCACAGCCTCAGAGCAGCCGTCATCCATTGTAAAACGAACTCTGTCCCAGTCGCAGCTGCTTCCGAGCTTTCTAAGCTGATTAAGTATTATTCCGCCATACTGTTCCTTCCACTGCCATGCTCTTTTAAGGAAGCCTTCACGGCCTATGTCCTCTTTTTTAAGGCCCTCTTCAGCCATTTTGGCAACAACCTTTACCTCGGTTGCAATGCTTGCGTGGTCAATTCCCGGAACCCATAAGGCGTTGTAGCCCGACATTCTCTTCCAGCGTATAAGTATATCCTGGATAGTGTTGTCAAGCGCATGACCCATGTGAAGCTGGCCTGTAATGTTTGGCGGCGGCATAACTATCGTATACGGTTTTTTACTTCTGTCTGCCTCTGCATGAAAATACTTTTTTTCCAGCCATCTGCTGTAGAGTTTTTCCTCAACGGCAGACGGATCATACACCTTTTCCAATTCAATGCTCATTTTTTTACCTCCCGAAAATAAAAAAAGCTTTCGTCCAAAACATAAAGGACGAAAACCCGCGGTACCACCTTAATTTCCGTATAAAAATACGGACTCTCACGGCTTTAACGCTGCCGGCGGATATGCCTAATGCAAAGCTTTCTCAGCATACCGGCTCACGGACTACCTTCGGCTCACTTATGCTTAAAAGATCTCACAGCCAAGGATCTTCTTCTCTGAAAGCTTAATAAGCCTACTCTTTCCGCTCACTGCCATTGAAATATATAATGTATAATAATATTAAATCCGGCGTCTTTTGTCAAGGGGTTTGCCGGTTTTTTTAAAACCATCAGTGTTTAAAACACATACTGCACCAAAAACATGTAGCATATTGTTCCTGCGGCTATAGATAAAAGCATTTTTCGTTTCAGTATGTGAACCAGCGCCGTAACGGCTATTCCTGTTGCCTCAGGTATGCCGTGGCTTTGCGAAAATAAATTTACATTTTTAACGCAGTAAATTATAAGCATACCAAATATAGCGGCCGGAAGCACCTTTCCAAGATAACACACGTATTTAGGCGTTGGACGCTTGTCAGAAAATATTATAAAAGGCAAGAATCTCGTCGCCATTGTGCCGCACACACACATCAATATAATTATTATCTGCTGAGAAAGAGTCATCATAAATAACCGCCCGACCTTTCTATCGGTTTACGCAAAAGCGTAATCATAAGCAATATGCTTATCATAGTCGGCACCATAAAACCGGCTTCACCGAAAATCAGCCGGCATACAATGGCAGCGCCAATGCCGATAAATGCCGTGATATGTTTTTTTTCTTTAAACCACTGCTCAATAAAAATCACAACAAACATAGACGTCATTACAAACCCAAGCCCCTTTGTGTCAAAGGAAAGGAACGTACCGGCAATTCCGCCGATTGTGGCTCCCGTAAACCAGTACGCATGGTTAAGAAGCGTAACAAAAAAGTAAAACCAGCCTCTGTCCACGCCTTCCGGTATATTTGCCGTACAGTTAATTGAAAACGTTTCGTCGCAAAGTCCGAAAATAAGGTAATACTTTTTCCATCCCAGATTTTTGTACTTGTCAAGCATTGCTATACCGTAAAACAAATGCCGCGCCTGCATCATAAGAGAAAGCAGCAAAGCCGTTACGGGCGCAAACGGCGAAAGAAGCATTGAAACAGCCACAAACTCAAGTGAACCGCCGAATATTGTAAGACTCATAATCGCAGGATACCAAAAGCTGAAGCCCGATGTATTCATATATATTCCGTATGCCAGACCCAAAAACCAGAAGCTGGCAAATATCGGTATCGTGTTTGGAAAAGCCGCGGCAAAAGCCCTTCTGCGGATATTGTTTTTCCGCATACTGCACCACCAACCTTTTAATATAATACATACAAGTATATTACTAATTGAATTTTTTTTAAAGAGTTTAACATTTTTATTTTATCAGCTAAAAAACACCGGCAGAATACACGCCGTTTACTTTTTCCAAAGCCTATATACAAAAAGGAACACAGCAACGCTGTTTATTTTACATGCGTTACTATGTTCCTGTGTTTTTACTGTTACTGTATTTTTTGAAATTTTGAAATATTAAGAAGCGTCCCCATAGCAGCCATTGTAAACACCAATGCAGAACCGCCGTAACTTATAAACGGAAGCGCCATGCCTGTGTTTGGCATGAGATTTGTGGCAACCGATATGTTTATCGCCACCTCAACTCCTATAAGCACCGTTATGCCAACCGCTACAAGACAGCCGTACAGATCCTCCGAATTCATTGCTATGCGTATTCCGCGCCAAACAAGCACGGCAAAAAGCACAATTACAAGTATGGCCCCAAAAAGACCAAGTTCTTCGCATATTATGGCAAATATTATATCGTTGTACGGCTCGGGAACATATGTCTTTTGCCGGCTTTGGCCAAGACCAAGACCAAATATTCCGCCTGAGGCTACAGCGTAAAGCGACTGTATTATCTGAAAGCCCTTTCCTGACGCGTCCGAAAAAGGATCAAGCCAGTATTTTATGCGGTCTGAGCGGTATGCAAACATAGGAAGCTTTATAAGCGCCGCAGCCCCGCCGAGTCCGGCTATAAATATAGCGACAAAATATGATATTTTTTTGCTTGACACAAACATTATTGCACATCCTATAGCCGCTATTACTATGGCTGTGGAAAGGTTTTCGACTGCTACCAAAAGCGTGGGCACTCCCAAAACAACAGAGCATTTTATAAAGCCTTTCCATGTGTCCATTATGCCCTTATGGGTTACTATGTAGTGCGACAAAAACAGAATTATGGCAAATTTTGCCACTTCCGACGGCTGAAAGCCTATAGGCCCAATGCCAAGCCAGCGTTTTGAGCCGTTCAGATCCTGCCCTACAACAAGCACCGCCACCAAAGTCACAAGCGAAAAAATATAAAGCAGTATTGAAATATGCCGCAGTTTTTTATATGAAAAGTTCATCATAAAAATCATCGCTATTATTCCAAGTCCGGCCCAGACTATCTGGCGTTTTACAAAATAATACATGTCGTTTCCAAACTTTGCTCTGGTAAGGGTATAATAATAACTTGATGAAAAAACCATTACAAGCCCGAACATAACAAGCATAAGCACTACAAAAAATAAAGTAAAGTCAAAGGAACCCGTCCTTTTTTTTATTTTTATTTTTCTTCCGGCGCTATGCGTTTTGTGTCGTCTGTCAAAAGTATCAGCCTCCAAAGACAGGCCCTCCTTTACTTATTTATTTAAAATTTTCGTATCAATTCCTTAAATATATCTCCGCGCTGCTCATAGCTTTTAAACATATCCCAGCTTGCACATGCAGGCGAAAGCAAAACGCAGTCACCTTTTTCAGCGGTTTTTCTGCAAATATTTACAGCTTGCTCAAAGGTATCAGCAAAGCAGTAATTTTTAAAGCCGTGTTTGTCGCAGCAAAGCGCAATTTTTTTAGCCGTAACTCCTATAAGAACAAGCATTTTTACCCGGCCGTCAAATTTTTCTACCCAGTCGTCGTATTCCGAGCCTTTGTCATAGCCGCCGCCTATAAGAACACATGGCTTAACCATAGCCAGTATGCCTCTTATTGCCGCATCTGTGTTTGTACCCTTTGAATCGTTGTAATAGTCTACTCCGTCAACCGTCTTTACAAACTCTATTCTGTGCTCGACTCCGGCAAAAGCTTTCAAAACGGTTATCATATCTTTTGGCTCTACTCCGGCGCATAGTGCCACAGCCGCAGCCGCCATAACATTTTCAAAGTTATGCGTTCCTAAAAGCTTTAATTCGTCTGTCGATATAAGCTTTTCGTCATATTTTCCCCACTTGATAAATATATCATGTCCGTCAAGCCAAATGCCTTTTTCAAGCTTTCCCGCACTTGAGAAAAAAAACACCTGGGCTTTTGTCTTTTCCGCCATTTTTCTTGTGGTTTCGTCACAGTAATTGAGTATGCAAAAGTCTTTTTCGCTCTGCTTTGCAAACACTCTTTCCTTCATGCTTATGTAGTTTTCGAGTGTTTTATGCCTGTTAAGATGATCGGGGGTAATGTTTAAAACCGCGCTTATATGCGGGTGAAAAGTGTCAGCCGTTTCCATCTGGAAGCTGCTTATCTCAGCCACAACATAGTCGTTTTCGGTAAGCTTCATGACCTTTGATGAATACGGTACGCCTATGTTTCCGACAACGGCAGCATTTTTATATTTGCTTTTTATAAGCTCTCCGGCAAGTGTTGTGGTTGTGGTTTTTCCGTTTGTGCCTGTTATGGCCGCAACAGGGCATTTTGTAAGAGTAAAGGCAAGCTCTACCTCGCTTATTACCGGTATGCCTTTATCATGTGCTTTTGTCAAAAACGGCAGATCGCACGGCACCCCCGGGCTCATAACACACAAATCGAAGCTTTCTATAATTTCATCCGGATTTTTGCCAAGATACAGCTTTATTCCTTCTTTTTCAAGATATTCAACATTTCCAAGCTCTTCCCTTTTTTTAAGATCCTGAAGCGTCACATCAGCTCCAATCTTATTTAAAAGTTCCGCCGCCGATATACCGCTTTTGGCCATTCCGCAAACTATTGCCTTTTTACCACTGTAGTCCATAGTCTTTTCCCCTTTTTATATCACATGAAAATGTTTTTCGCACCTAAAAAGCCAACAAGGCACATAAGCGCCGTAATAATATAAAATACCGAAACCACCTTCGTTTCACTCCAGCCGCACAGCTCAAAGTGATGGTGAATCGGTGCCATTTTAAATATTCTCTTGCCATGTGTGAGCTTAAAATACCCAACCTGCAAAAGCACTGAAAGCGACTCGCAAAGATATATAAATCCGACTATTATTATGAATATCGGCATTTTAAGTATAAGCGCCGCACTTGCCACAAATCCGCCAAGCGCAAGTGAACCTGTGTCGCCCATAAACACTTTTGCCGGATAAGCATTAAAAATAAGAAACGCAAAAAGACTGCCTATTACAGCGCCTGATATTTGGCATATTCCGTTTTTAGCTGCCCACGCCGCTATCAAAAAGAATGCCGCAACTATCATCGTCACTCCGCCCGCAAGCCCGTCAAGACCGTCCGTAAGGTTTACTCCGTTTACAGTGCCCCAAAGCACTATAAGCATAAACGGCCAGTAAAGTGTTTTTAAATCAAGGCTGCAGCCGTTTGCAAACGGTATATACACATCCGTTCCTATTCCCGCGTTTTTAAGATAATACGCAAAGCCAAGAAAAACAATGAACTGGAGCACAAGCTTTTGATATACCCTGAGCCCGAGAGAGCGTTTTTTTACGACTTTTATGTAGTCGTCGATAAACCCGATCACGCCGAAAGAGAGCGTAACAAGCACAACAGCCGTTCCGTCGCTGTTGCCCCTTACAAAAATAAGACTTGTGATCAAAAACGCTGTCAGTATGGCTATTCCGCCCATTGTAGGCGTGCCTGTCTTTTTAAGATGACTCTGCGGCCCGTCATCACGCTCTGTCTGGCCGTACTTGAGCCTGTGAAGCACAGGTATCAAAAGCGGGCAGGCAATAACCCCTATAACAAACGAGATCATTATTGCATATATAGCTTGCTCCATAAGCTTCATTTGTTTTCTTCACCTTCCGTAATTTTTTCGGCAATTTTTTCAAAGCACATGCTGTGAGATGCCTTTATTAAAATTGTTGTGTCAGGCTTTTCCAAAAGCCTTATTCCCTTTTCGAAAAACGCGTCCAGATTTTTAAAATAATATGCGTTTCCGCCGGCACTTACTGCACCCTCATACATATTTTTTGAAATAGCGCCTATGCATATTATATCATTTATTCCCTTTTTTGCGGCATATTCTCCTACCTCAAAATGCAGCTTCGGCCCGTAGCTTCCAAGCTCAAACATATCTCCGAGAACAGCTGTTTTTTCTCCCCCGGCTTTGCAAAGCACGTCTAAGGCAGCCTTAGTGGAAACAGGGTTCGCGTTATAGGCATCATTAATAACCGTTATGCCGTTTTTGCATTTTTTTATCTCCATGCGCATTCCCGTAGGCACAAAGTTTTCTATGCCTTTTTTTATTTCATCAATACCAAGCCCGAACACATCTCCAACCGCGGCAGCAGCAAGAGCGTTAAGCACCATGTGTTCTCCCGGCATATTTATATCGGCATCAAAGCTTTTGCCGTTAATACATATTGTGCATTTTACCCCGCTCATACCATTTGCGCTTATGTTTTTTGCATAAATCCCGTCTTTGTCGTTAATGCCAAACCACACTGTTTTGTGCACAAGCTTTCCCTTAAGGGATGAAAGCATGTCGTTGTCTCCGTTAATGACGGCAGTGCCGTTTTTTGAAAGACCGTCAAATATCTCGCATTTTGCCTTAAGTATTCCCTCGCGGCTTCCGAGATTTTCTATATGCGACACACCTACGTTTGTTATTACCGCCACATCCGGGCGTGCAATGTTTGTGAGATACTCTATTTCGCCAAAATTATTCATTCCCATCTCAATAACGGCGGCCTGCGTATCCTCCTCAATGTCAAACACCGTAAGCGGAAGCCCTATGTCATTATTGAAGTTTCCCTGCGTTTTTATCGTGTGGTATTTTTGGCTCAGTACCGAAAAAATCATATCTTTTGTCGTGGTTTTTCCTACGCTTCCGGTAATCGCACATACTTTTATGTCAAAAAGCCCGCGATAAAACCGTGCCAAATCGCCAAGCGCCTTTTTTGTATCCTTAACATGTATTATGTTTTTTCCGGTATTTTTCTTATGCGAAAAACAAGCTGTGGCGCCTTTTTGAAACGCCTGCTCTATAAAATCATGGGCATCGAATCTTTCACCCTTTAGAGGTATAAAAAGGCAGCCGGCTTTTATTTTTCTTGTATCGGTACAAACCGACGTAATGAGTGCGTTTTCGTCGCCGTCAAAGCTTCCGTCTACCGCTCTGGCCGCATCGCCCAAAGTAAAACTCTTCATTTGCTTTTCTCCTTAAACGCGTCAAGAATTACCTCGGCATCGTCAAAATGTATGGTTTTATCCGCAAATATCTGATAGTCCTCGTGGCCCTTTCCGGCTACGGCTACAAAATCATCAGGACGTGCCATTTTTATGGCTTTGAATATGGCCTCACGTCGGTCTACTATTTTTTCGTACGGACAGTCGGTTTTTTTCATTCCGACCTCTATATCGTCAACTATAGCTTCAGGAACCTCGCTTCGCGGATTGTCGCTTGTGATTATGCAGTAGTCCGAAAGCCTTCCGCCTATTTCGCCCATTATAGGACGCTTCATTTTATCCCTGTCTCCGCCGCAGCCAAAAACGGTTATTATCCTGCCCTTTACAAATTCACGCGCGGTATTGAGCATGTTTTCAAGGCTGTCAGGCGTATGCGAGTAGTCAACTATTGCCGTTACACCGTCCTGTGTCTTTATCGGCTGAAATCTGCCTTTTACTCCCTTTACGGTTTCAAGACCGTTTGATATTACTTCAAAAGGAATCCCCATCATTATTCCGGCTCCTATGGCTGCAAGAGCGTTATACACGCTGAATTTTCCCGGAACATGATATACAATATGGTGAGCATTGTCCTTGTACACTGCGTAAAACTCAACTCCGGAAGCTGTCATTACCACATCTTCCGCCCTCAGCTGTGCATTCTTATTATCTATTCCCGTTGTAAGTACCTCGCCCTTTGAAACGCTTATCATGTATTCTCCGGCCGGATCGTCTATATTTATTACAGCCTTTTTGCACATGCCGAAAAGTATGCCTTTGGCCTTTTTATAATTTTCCATTGTCTTGTGGTAATCAAGATGATCTTCCGTAAGATTTGTAAAAAGACCGATGTCAAAATCACATCCGTCTACCCGGTGAAGATCGAGTGAATGCGACGAAACCTCCATCATAACATCTGTAACGCCCTGTCTGTACATGTCGTTAAAAAGCTGCTGTATTTCAAGGCTTTCAGGCGTAGTCCTTTCCGCGTGAAGCTGTATGTCGCCTATGCAGTTTCCTATTGTGCCTATGACGCCTGTTTTGTGGCCGAAGGAATCAAGTATGCTTTTAATAAGATATGTCGTCGTTGTCTTTCCGTTTGTGCCTGTAACGCCTATAAGATTAAGCTTTTTTGACGGATGATCGTAAAAGCTGTCTGAAAGCATTGCAAGAGCATGGCGGCCGTTTTCAACCTTTACGCAGGTTGTTCCGTCAGGCACAGCTGCGTCTTTTTCCACGCATATTGCCTTTGCGCCGTTTTTTACCGCCGAATCAATATATTTGTGCCCATCGGTTTTAAAGCCTGATACGCACACAAAAAGAGCCCCGTCCTTCACGTTTCTTGAATCGTATTCGATTGAGCTAACGTCAAGCTCATCGCTTCCGGCCAAAAGTTCATATTTTTCGTTTTCAAATAGATCTTTAATTTTCATCAATAAAACCTCCGTTCGTTTCTGTCAGTAAAAAATGACTGCCGTTCCCTTGTTTACCTCTGTTCCGGCGGGCGGAAACTGTTTTGACACATATTCTTCCCCGCCGTTTAAAACATATGTAAGACCGCATTTTGCGGCAAGTTTTTTGGCCTCATCAACTTTTAGCCCTTCAAAAGCAGGCACAGTTATTTTTACCGTTTCATCTTTTTTAAGTTCTTCCTCGCTGTATTTCGGCTCTATTCCAAGATACGGCAGTATGTTTTCAAGAAGCTCCTTCATTACAGGCCCTGCAACCGTTCCGCCATAATACACTCCCTGCGGCTCATCAATTATTACTATCGCCATCACCTGCGGGTTATCGGCAGGTGCAAAAGACATGAACGAAGCAATATACTTTCCGTTTCCGCGCGGAAGCTTCTGGCTTGTAGCCGTTTTGCCGCCTATGCGGTAGCCCGGTATATATGCTTTTTTGCCGGTGCCTACAGCCACTACGCTTTCAAGCACAAACCGCATTTTGTCGGAGGTTTCTTTCGATATTATCTGCTCGCCTTTTTCATAATCGAATGTGTGAAGTATATTTTTGTCGTTGTCGCAGGTATATTTTCCGATATGCGACGTTAGAAGATACCCGCCGTTTACTATGGCCGAAGCCGCCCTCAAAAGCTGCAACGGTGTTATCTGAAAGCCCTGGCCGAAGCTCATTGTAGCCACTTCCACCGGCCCTGTATCCTTAAGTGAATGCATGATTCCCACAGCTTCACCCGGAAGGTCAATGCCTGTTTTTTTGTCAAAAGCAAATTTCAGCATATAGTTATAAAACTTTTCGGCTCCAAGCCGCAATCCAACTGCCATAAAAACCGGATTGCAGCTGTTTTGCACGCCCTGTAAAAACGTTTCCGCACCATGTGTGCGCGGATAACGCCAGCACTTTATCATTCTGCCGCCTACTGTAAGAGAACCCGTGCATACAAAAGGGCTGTCAAGGTTAACGACCCCTTCTTCAAGCCCCGCTGCCGATGTCACGATCTTAAACGTGCTTCCCGGCTCGTAGGTATCGTTTATAGCCGTATTGCGCCACATCTGGTTAAGCTTATCGTTTTTTTCTTTTTCAGAAAAAGTATCCCACAAAGCTTTAAGTGATTCGTCGTTTATTTCAAAAGGCGTATTCAGATCAAAATCCGGATAATTCACCATGGCGTATATCTCGCCGTTTTGCGGATTCAATACTATTATAACGCCTCTTTTTGCCTGTTTTGCCTCTACCGCCTTTTTTATTGTCTGCCTTGCATACTGCTCAATTGTTACGTCAAGAGTGGTTACAAGGTTTTCACCGTTTGTCGGCTCCTGCCTCACCTGCTCGTCATTAAGCAAAACACCGGCGGAATCTGTAAGAGTAAGTATTTTACCAGGCGTTCCGGCCAGATATTTGTCGTACTTCGCCTCAAGGCCGGTAACTCCCTGATTATCCTTGCCTGAAAAACCTATTACCTGTGCGGCAAGGCTGCCGAATGGGTACACTCTTTTTATGTCTTCGTCTACTTCTACTCCGGGGATATTGTCATTTCTGATTTTTGCGGCTGTATCGCTGTCAACCTTATTTTTTATTCTTACAAGAGCTACCCGCTTTTGTACCTTTTCAAGTGTCTGGGCATAGTCCAGGCCAAGTGTGTCGCTCAGGTATCTGGCTGTTTTTTCCTCGTCCTTAACCTGTGCGTGTATGACGCTTACGGCGTTTGCCGATTCATTTTCGGCTATTCCCACAAAATTTCTGTCAAGTATCTGCCCTCTGTGAGGCGAAATAAGCCTGTCGCGTGTCTGTTGTTCATAGGCAAGGGATTGCAGAAAATCGCTTTTGAACAACTCAATATAAGCCAGCCTGAATATTATAACCCCGCAAAAGAGCAATGTAAACAACAGAAACAGGGATAACCTTTTCTTTATGTACACTCTTACCTTATCCATATTTTTACAGCTCCAACAAATATCATTATTTAATATCTATTGGAGCTGCGGTTTTTTTATGTTTGCTCTTTCAATTCTTACTGGCTTGTGCCGGTCTTTTTGCCGCCTGTTTTGCTTTGGCCTGTATTTGTCTGACTTGTGGTGCCTTTATTTGTTTTGCTCTGGCCTGTATTTGTCTGGCTTGTGGTGCCTTTATTTGTTTTGCTCTGGCCTGTATTTGTCTGGCTTGTGGTGCCTTTATTTGTTTTGCTCTGACTTGTGCCGGTTGTTGTCTGACTCTGGCTTGCACCTGGCTTACTTGTATTTTCCCCTGACGTGCTTACCTTGCCCATCGTAAGCTTTACCTCACCCTGTGCGGCAAGTCTTACTCCGCTTACAGGTTCGGTCTTTTCAACAACGCCTTCGGTGCTTTCCCCGTTTAACGTGCATGTAAGCCCCGTTGCTTCTATGGCGGCTTTTGCCTCGTCATATGTCTTTCCCTTTACGTTTGGAACAGCAATATTGCCGGTATCGTTTTCGCCCTTTTCAACATAAACAAGTATCTGTGTGTCGGCATCAACCTTCGTTCCGCTTTCCGGCACTTGTTTTGTAACGGTGTTTCCATTGCCTATTACCTTATATTTAAGCCCCTGAGCATCTATGTCAGACAAAACGTTAAAAAGTGTGTCCCCTACATAACTGCCTACCGTAACCTGCGACTGTCCGGCCGAAGCTGTCTGTTCCGTCTGGTAGCTTGGCTCAATATTCTCATATTTTATAAGCTTTTGCATAAGCTCTTTTGTAATTGGCGCAACCGTTGTTACTCCGTCGGCATATGTTTCCGGCTTATGTATTACCGTCATCATCACATACTGCGGATCGTCTGCCGGAATAAAGGCAAGGTATGATACCGTATATTTTCCCTCGCTTCGCGGAGCCTGCTGAGCCGTACCTGTTTTTCCGCCGAATGTATAGCCTTCTATTTTTGCTTTCTTTCCGGTTCCTGTTTCGACAACTGAAACCATATCCTTACGCATTATATCCGAGGTTTCTTTTGAAAGCACTTTCCTTATTACCTGCGGCTTTGTTTCGCTTACTATGTTTCCGTTAGGATCTACCACCTGAGAAACAACATACGGCTTCATAAGACTTCCGCCGTTTATTACCGCCGATACAGCCGATACCACCTGAAGCGTGCTTGCGTTAAACGACTGTCCGAAGCTCATTGTTGCAAGCTCCGTGCTTTTTATATCATTCTCGCCGTACATAAGGGATGCGGCGGAAATTTCATCCGGAAGGTCAATTCCTGTTAAAGAACCGATACCATAATCCTTTTGATATTTATAAAAAAGCGACGAACCCATTTTAGCCGAAATATCCATCATTCCGACGTTGCAAGACTGTGCTATTATTCCTTCAACGCTTAAAGGGCCGTGGCCGCTTCTCAAATGGCAGTGGATAAGTTCTCCGCCTATTGTAAGCGCGCCTCCGCAGACGAAAGTGTCTGTATTTTTAACAACGCCTTCCTCTAATGCGGCTGCTGCTACGCATGGCTTAAATACCGAGCCCGGCTCGTATGTGCTTGAAATACAGAAATTTTTCCACACATTGTTAAGCTCTTTTGACTGGCTGTCCGTATCAAGACCGTTCCAAACCTCATCCGTTACCGATTCCGGTTTTTTATACGGATCGTTCGGGTCAAATGACGGCGCCGAAGCCATAGCCAGCACTTCGCCTGTTTTCGGATTCATTATAACGCAGGCCGCATTTTCCGGGTTATACTGCTCCATTCCCTCTTTAACCGCCTGTTCAGCATATCCCTGCAAAGTATAGTCAATGGTAGTTACTATTTTGTCACCGTCTTGTGCGGCTATTTCCTGATGTACGGCGCCGTTTTCACCGTCATAGGTAATAAATGACCTTCCGGCAACTCCGCTCATAACGTCGTTATACTCTTTTTCAAGGCCGGTCGTCATTTCTCCGCTTTTAAAGCCTATAACCGACGAAGCAAAATTCCCCGCCGGATATTTTCGCTTTATGTCGTCTTCAAACACAATGCCCTTTACGCCCTCAGCCTCAAGTTCTTCTTTTACTTTTGGATCAACCTGCTTTGCAAGCACCTTATAGCTTGTGTCAAGTGACGGATTTCCGGGTTTTTGAGGATCTTCGGCAAGATATCCCATCAAAGTATTGCGGTCAAGCGCCAGATTTTTGCACAGCGCATCCACCGTCTTTTGTTTTACATCATCCTTAAACTGAAAAAGCACTCTTACATCCATAACCACCGTGTATACACGTGTGCTTATGGCAAGAGGCTGATTATTCCTGTCTACTATTTGTCCCCTGTTAGGCGAAATCGTATAATCGTAGCGGCTTACCTGCTGCTGCTTTGCTTGAGTTTCAAACTCGGTTCCGTGAGCTATTTTCCAAAAAGCCACCGTCCCGCCTAAAACGCAAAAAACGCCTACCATTACAAAGAGTAAAAAGCCAAGCCGGTTTTTAACTCTTTTTTTCTTTGCCTTATTTTTCATAAAAATCAAATCCTTTTATTTAAGGATGCTTAATATGTTTTCCTTAAAAATCTGAATAAATTTCTTAAGGTCGAAATCATCCTTTTTTGGTTTGTTTTCATTCTTATACTGAACGGTATAGCTCTGCTTAGGCACATCAATAAAAACTATCTGGTAACTTTGAGGAACTGTCATTCCAAGTTTTTCCTTTGCCTGCTCTTCGATGTATGTAAGGTCGGCACTGTCGCTTATTTCGCTTTGCACTGTATTGTTTTGATCCTTCAGATCATTCAAAGCAGCCATCTGTTTTTCATTTATTACCCTTTGCTTTGCAACAGCGGCGTATCCGCTCATCATTGCAAGGCATCCTGCAAATACAAACGCCGTAGCCACACAAAGCTTCATTCTGTGTACCTGTGCCGCTCTTTTTATTGCGGCCTGCTCGCGGTGTTCTTCTTTTATTCTTTCGTCTTCGGCTTGTCTGTCGGCATAATCATAATCATAGGCGGTGCTTGTATAGTTATAATAACCTGTAGAATTTATACTTTTCCTTTGTCTTTCTTCCATTGCCCAAACACCCCTGTTTAAAATCAGATACGCTCAAGTATTCTCAGCTTTGCGCTTCTCGCTCTGTGATTTTGCTCTATTTCCTCGTTACTTGGCAGTATAGGTTTTCGCGTTATTACCCTTCCCAAAGGCTTTTTACCGCATACGCATACCGGAAATTCCGGAGGACACGTACACGGGTTTTCCTGCTTTCTGAAAGCATTTTTTACTATTCTGTCTTCAAGCGAATGGAAAGTTATAATGCACAGTCTTCCCCCGGCATTCAGAAGTTCGGTCATGTCGTCAACCGTTTTTTCAAGTATATCAAGTTCGTGGTTTACTTCTATCCTTATAGCCTGAAAGGTTCTCTTGGCCGGATGAGGGCCATCCTTTCTTGCGCCTTTTGGAATCGCTTTCTTAATTACCTCCACAAGTTCAAAAGTCGTTTCTATAGGTTTTATTTTTCTTTGTTCAACTATAAATTCGGCTATCCGCTTTGCCCAGCGTTCCTCGCCGAAATTAAATATCACATCGTCAAGTTCTTTTTGACTGTATCCGTTTACAACTTCATATGCCGAAAGCTCGGAGGACTTGTCCATCCTCATGTCAAGCGGCGCATCCTGCATATATGAAAAGCCTCTTTCAGCCTCGTCAAGCTGGTACGACGAAACGCCTATGTCAAGCAGAAATCCGTCTGCCTTTTCTATGCAAAGACTTTTCATTATTTCTTTTATGTTCGAAAAATTGTCATGTACAAACGTAACCTTTTCATTAAATGGTTCAAGCCTTAATTTTGCGGCTTCAATGGCATTTTCGTCCTGATCTATGCCTATAAGGCGTCCTGTTGTAAGCCTTCTGGCTATTTCAAAGGAATGTCCTCCTCCGCCCAGAGTACCGTCAACATATATTCCGTCTTCTTTTATGTTAAGGCCGTTTATACAGTCATTTAAAAGCACAGACACATGATGGAATTCCACACTGACACCCCTATATTCCAAGCTCTGACATCTTTTCCATAAAGGCTTCGTCAAGAGCAGTATCGTCGTTATACTTGTCCCATAAATCCTTGTCCCATATCTCGGCTCTGTCGCCTACTCCTATGGACACTATTTGTTTTTTCAATCCTGCATAATCGCGAAGCTGCTGGGGAAGAAGTATCCTTCCCTGCGCGTCAACCTCGCATTCGGCGGCGTTTGACGTAAAAAATCTCTTAAACCGTCTTGCGTCGGAGCTTGAGGCCGGAAGCTGTTTTATTTTCTCAAGAAAGTCAGTCCATACGCTCATAGGATAAACAACCACGCACTTATCAAAACCTCTTGTGGCTATAAACAAATCGCCGAGGCCATCTCTGAGCTTGCTTGGCACAATAAGTCTGCCTTTTGCGTCGATATTATGTTGATATTCACCTATAAGCACAGTCACTCACCACTCTTATGCGGATAATCTAACCACTTTCATCCATATTCAACCACTTTTAACCACATTGTAATACAAATGTAATGTTTTTACAAGTCTGAGAAGAAAATTTATTGAAATTATTTGAATAAGTATTTTCATAGACAAGATATAAGATTTTTTGCAACAAAAAAACGGCTCAATCAGCCGTTTTAAATTTGTTTTTATTCCCAGAAAAGCTCGTCAAGAGTTTTGTTAAGCTCTTTGCATATAGCTAAGCAAAGCTTTATCGTAGGATTGTAGTCGCCTTTTTCAATTGCGTTTATTGTCTGTCTTGACACTCCGATTTTATCGGCAAGCTCCTGCTGGCTCATATCAAGAGCTGCTCTGGCCGCTTTAAGCTTCAGGTTTTTCATCATCTTTCACCGTCTTTATCTTTTCGCGTTGTTATCATTACTGCCACCAGAAGAAACAGTATGCCAAGCATAAGCTGTGGGCTTATGTACATAATGACGCCGTTTGTGACAAAGGAGATTATATTCTTGTCTGCAGCCGAGGAAACTATATTTAGCGCACCGACTGCAAAAAGCAGCATTGAATATTTCTTTGCATTGATATTCAGTCCTATGTATGCGTCGTTTTCAATACACTTCGCCGCAAAAACGAGTACCGAAACACATATGCAAAGTACCGCCGTGTTGTACGGATCCATAAGACTGAATTTTTTGCCTGAAAATACATATACAAAGCCGTTGGCAAGTATAAGCGCAAGCGCAGCCTTGTAAGCCATTGCCGAAGCTTTCAGCCTTACTTCCATTTGTCTTTCGTCGTATGCGCCGATTTTACCGTATTTTTTTCTTATTGCAGAAATTATAACCATAACCACAACAAGCCCAACGCAAAACATAATCTCGTTTCTCATGTCCATATTTTCCCCTCCAAAACCGATTTGTTTTTTCTGTATCTATAAAATAGCACATAAACCGCAATATGTCAATTATATTTTACATAAATTAATTTATTTTTGTCTTTTTGTCGTTTTTATCATTCTGTAGCAACAAAAAAAACGCCCTATCGCACAGCTTTGAAAGCTGTGAAATAAGGCGTCGGCTTTTGTTTAATTATTTGCTCATTTCTGTAACTTCTTTAGCAAAGTCGTCCTGCTTCTTTTCAAGGCCCTCGCCTGTTTCAAAACGAACAAACTTTTCTACCTTTATTGCAGAGCCGGTTGCTTTTGCAACTGAAGCAACATACTGGGCAACGTTCATCTCGCCGTCTTTTACATACATCTGGTCAAGAAGGCAGAATTCCTTAAGCTCTTTTTTAAGTCTGCCCTCTATCATCTTTTCAATGATATTGTCAGGTTTTGAAGCGTTCTTAGGATCTTCCTTTGTCTGCTTTATAAGTATTTCCTTCTCATGATCGATAAAGTCCTGAGGAACATCAGAGTCTGAAACAAACTTTGGATTAAGAGCCGCTATCTGCATGCAGACGTTTTTGCCCATCTCCTCAATTTCAGGAACAGCTTTGTCGCACGAAAGTTTAACCATAACGCCTATTCTTCCGCCGCCGTGGATATAGGAAACTATCATTCCGGCTTTGTCAAGAGTAAACTTTTCAAATCTTCTTATCTTAAGGTTTTCGCCTATAACGGCTACCTTCTGGCTGAGAGCGCCGGCAACGGTAACTGTTGTGTCAAACTTCCAGTTTTCAGCAAGGAATGTGTCTATATCAGCAGCGTTTGACTCAAGAGCCTGATCTGCAACCTGATCTACATATTCTCTGAATGTTGGATTTTTTGCAACGAAGTCAGTTTCAGAGTTTACCTCAACTACAACTCCGCTCTTTCCGTCAGCGGCTATCTTGCAGTCTACAATACCCTCGGCAGCTATTCTTCCTGCCTTTTTAGCTGAAGCAGCAAGTCCTTTTTCTCTTAAAAGCTCAACAGCCTTCTGCATATCTCCGTCTGTTTCGGCAAGAGCTTTTTTGCAGTCGAGCATTCCTACGCCAGTCATTTCTCTTAATTCCTTAACCATAGCAGCAGTAATTGCCATTTTAGTATCCTCCTAAAAAAAGTAAAAGTATAATCCGAAAAAAGAGCCTCAGCCAAGCTCATCGGCTGAAGCCCAAAAAGTCAAATATATATATTATTCAGCTACAGGAGCAGCCGCTTCTTCAACAGCGGTTTCCTGTACACCCTGCTTGGATTCGATAACAGCATCTGCGATCTTGCTTGCGATAAGCTTTACCGCACGGATAGCGTCGTCGTTTCCAGGGATAACATAATCAGCTTCTTCAGGGTCGCAGTTTGTATCAACAATCGCAACTATTGGAATACCAAGGGTATGTGCTTCCTGAATAGCTATTCTTTCCTTACGTGGGTCAACTATGAACATAACGTCAGGAACCTTTGTCATTTCTTTTATTCCGCCAAGATTCTTCTGAAGCTTATCCATCTCATGAAGAAGGTTTGCAACCTCTTTTTTAGGAAGCACGTCAAATGTGCCGTCCTCCTGCATCTTCTCAAGAGCCTTAAGCCTTGCGATTCTTGTTTTGATTGTTGTGAAGTTTGTAAGCATACCGCCAAGCCATCTCTGGTTTACAAAGTACATGCCGCATCTTTCGGCTTCTTCCTTTATAGAATCCTGAGCCTGCTTTTTTGTGCCTACGAAAAGCACCTCTCCGCCGTCCTTAACGATGTCGGATACTGCGGCATAAGCCTCGTCGATTTTTTTAACTGTCTTCTGAAGGTCGATGATGTAGATACCGTTTCTTTCTGCAAAGATGTACGGAGCCATTTTAGGGTTCCATCTTCTTGTCTGATGTCCGAAATGAACACCGGCCTCAAGCAACTGCTTCATTGAAATAACGCTCATTTTAAATTTCCTCCTGTTGGTTAATCCTCCCCATTTTCATACATTGGGCAAAACCCCTCGTTTTCGAAGGGCACCATAGCAACAAAGAAAATAGGTGTGTTTTCAGTAACGTTATACATTTTAACATAAGTAAAGCAAAAAAACAACCCCAAACGTATTTTAAATTTCAAAATATCAGGGGCTGTTTGTGCATTATTCGCTTTTCATTTCTTCTTTTGTTTCTTCCTTAGCTTCTTCCTTTTCGCACACATAGCCGCAGTTTTCATTTGAGCATACGATTTTAGGGTTTTTACCGCCCTTTTCAACCATGAAGCTGCCGCATTTCGGGCATTTTTTCTCTACAGGCTTATTCCAGCTTACAAAGCTGCATTTATCCGGATTGTTTTCGCATCCGAAATATTTCCTGCCTTTTTTGGTTTTCTTTATCAGAACTTCGCCTCCGCAAAGCGGACACTTAACACCGGCGTTTTCGTAAAGCGGTTTTGCGTTGGAGCAGGCAGGGAAATTAGGACATGCAAGAAACTTGCCGTATCGTCCGTATTTTATTACCATGTTGCTGCCGCATTTTTCGCAGATAACGTCTGTTACCTCGTCTTTTATCTCAACCTTGTCAAGCTTTTCCCTTGCGTTTTCCATATCCTCTTTAAAAATCGGATAAAAACCGCGTATGATTTCTTTCCATTCAAGCTGGCCTTCCTCTATTGTATCGAGGTCGGTTTCCATCGCAGCCGTAAAATTTACATTTACGATATTACCGAAATAATTTTTCATTATATCGTTTACCACTTCGCCAAGCTCGGTTGTGCAGAAAAGTTTCTTCTCTTTTACAACGTAATTACGCGCAATAATGGTAGAAATAGTAGGCGCGTATGTGCTCGGGCGCCCTACGCCTATTTCCTCAAGGGTTTTGATAAGCGATGCGTCTGAAAATCTTGCCGGAGGCTGTGTAAAATGCTGAAGAGGCGTAACCGTTTTTGCCTTAAGCACATCCTTTTCGTTTACAACAGGAAGGTCGGAATTTTCCTGAATATCGTCAATTCTGTTGTAAGCCTCAAGAAAGCCCTTGAATGCAAGCAGAGAACCTGTTGCCCTTAATACCTGTCCCGCACACTCAAGAGTAATTGTCTGTGTTTCATATCTTGCAGGAGCCATCTGACATGCCATTGTGCGTTCCCATACAAGCTTATAAAGCTTGTACTGCTCTTTTGTAAGAGAGCCGGATATTTGCTCAGGTTCCATTTCTATATGTGCCGGACGAATCGCCTCATGGGCGTCCTGGGCGTTGCTCTTTGTTTTATATACGATTCTCTCTGCGTTTAAAAATTCCTCGCCGTATTTTTCAGTTATGTGTTTTTTTATATCTTCATAAGCTTCATCCGAAATACGAACGGAATCGGTACGGATGTATGACACAAGACCTGTCGTACCAACGCCTTTTATGTCTACGCCTTCATAAAGCTGCTGGGCTATCATCATTGTCCTTTGGGCAGTGAAGTTAAGGTATTTGCTTGCCTCCTGCTGAAGAGTAGATGTGGTAAAAGGCGGAAGCGCCCTTTTTATCCTGTGGCCTTTTTTTATTTCAGAAACATTTACAGGCGAATTTTTAAGTTTTTCGGCTATTGCCTTTGCTTGTTCTCCGTTTTTAAGTTCGTTTGTCTTTCCGTCTGTTCCAAAATATTTTGCTTTAAAGTGCTCGTTGTTTTTATTAAGCACATCTGCTTCTATTGTCCAGTATTCCTCAGGTATAAAGTTTCTTATTTCTTCTTCCCTGTCACATATAAGCTTAAGCGCAACCGACTGCACACGTCCTGCGCTCAGACCTTTTTTCACTTTTTTCCATAAAAGGCTGCTTATTGAATATCCAACCACCCGGTCGAGCACTCGCCTTGCCTGCTGTGCATTTACAAGAGCCATGTTTATATCTCTTGCTTCCTTTAAAGAACGCTTTACGGCATCCTTTGTTATTTCGTTAAACGTAATTCTGCTGTAATTTTTGCCTTCAAGCCCAAGCGCCGCCACCAAGTGCCAGCTTATGGCTTCTCCTTCACGGTCGGGGTCGGTAGCCAGATAAACCTTGTCTGCCGTTTTTATTTCTTTTCTAAGGCCGGCAAGCAGCTCGCCTTTTCCGCGGATAGTAATATATTTCGGCTCGAAATCATTTTCAATGTCAACGCCCATCTGGCTTTTAGGCAAATCCCGTACATGCCCCATCGACGCTTCAACTTTAAACTTGTTGCCCAAAAAACGTTTTATGGTTTTAGCCTTTGCAGGCGATTCCACTATTACCAAATTTTTAACCATTTAGCACCTCATACTGCGAAAATACTTTTATTTGAATCAATACACACTAATAAAATATTAAAACACAAAACCAGAAAACCTTAAATATAAAACTCGCACAAATAATTTCTCTCTGTTTTATATTTTTTTGGTAAATCTGTTTCCCGGCAATTTTTCTGCAAATCCGTTTATCTCAAGCAAAGTCAGTATATACTGTACATCCTGAATATCTTTCCCACTGTTTTTCACTATTTTTTCAAAAGGAAGAGGCTCATATGAAAGCAAACCGAGAATCTTATTTTCGTCATCCGAAAGGCATTTCATCTTGGTTTCATGCTGTTTTTCTTTTTTATCTTCGTCATCATCCATACCCAGCTCAAAAAATACGTCTTGTGCATTTGTAATCATCGGGCATCCCTGTTTTATAAGGTCGTTTGTACCTTCTCCGCTTGCGCTTGTAATGTTTGAAGGCACAGCCAATACGGTTCTTCCGTAATCAAGAGCACGGTCAACAGTAATAAGCGTTCCGCTTTTTTTGCCGGCTTCAACCACTATAAGAGCCTCCGACATTCCGGCTATTATTCTGTTTCGCTGCGGAAAAAAATACACCTCAGGTTCAGTGTCAGGCGGATATTCGCTTATTACACAGCCGTTTTCGCTTATCTTGTTCATAAGATCCCTGTTTTCAGCCGGATAACATTTATTATGCCCAAAGCCCAATACGGCAACCGTTTTTCCGCCTGCCGAAATGGCGCCCTTGTGGCTTATGGAATCTATTCCTCTTGCCATTCCGCTTATTATCCACACTCCTCTGGAGGCGATTTTTGTCGCAAAGCCGTATGCCGTAAGTCTGCCGTATTCCGAACAGCGCCTTGCGCCTATTATGCTTACACAGCGCTCATCGTTACCCGGAAGTCTGCCTTTGACATAAAGTCCGCAGGGCGCGTCGTTTATTTCATTTAAAAGAATCGGATAGCGTTCGTCAAAAAACGAAACATACTCTATTCCCATATTATCAATTTCTTTTTTCCAAAACTCTATGTTTTTTTTGGAATCCGAAAGCTTTTCAGCAACCGCCTCAGTCATACCCCTAACACCAAGATAGTCGTTCCTTTCGGCATCAAACACCTCTTTTGGCGAACCGAAAAAGTTTATAAGATCAACTGTTTTTCTGTTGCTCTGTGACAGAGTTCTTGAAAGCCACATTACATAATCGTTATTGTCCACAGCAATACCCTTCCTCGTAAAGATAAGAAATATAATATATTTTCCCGGATATAAATTCAAGAAAAATTTTTTAAACGCACTGCAAAATCAGCAGTACCGGCAGCAAATGTACCGAGAAGACGCTTGTCTTCGAGGTATCTGTGCTTACTTTTGTAAACATTATACCACGTTTTATAAAAATTCCAACAAAAAAATCACTTAACGCATATTGTCAAGTGGTTTTTTATGTTTCATAGTCTTCTGTTTTTAACTGCAAAAGCATATGCATCCCTGCACATATCATCCAGACTGAATTTTGCTTCATATCCAAGCTCAGCTTCCGCTTTTTTTACAGACGCATAACATACGGCGCAGTCGCCGTTTCTTCTTTCATAAATTCTGTATGGTATTTTCTTGCCGGTTGCTTTTTCAAAAGCCTTCAGCACTTCAAATACGCTGTAACCGCGTCCCGTACCAAGATTATATATTAAAAGTCCGGCTGAATTTTCGGCTTTTTTCATTGCCAGCACATGTCCTCTTGCAATATCCGTAATGTGCACATAGTCCCTTATTCCCGTTCCGTCAGCAGTATCGTAATCGTTTCCGAATATTTTCAAATACGGCTTAAGCCCAAGGGCCGTTTCTGTAATATACGGTACAAGATTTGCCGGCTCGCCTTTCGGCTTTTCACCCAAAAGCATGCTCTCGTGCGCGCCTACCGGATTAAAATAGCGCAGTATGACAAAGCATTTTTCTTTCTGTGCTTTTGCTATATCGTATATCATTTCCTCCATCATAACTTTCGTCCCGCCGTAAGGGTTGATAAATGAAAGAGGATGTTTTTCATCAATCGGCAAATACAGCGGCGTACCGTAAACCGTGGCCGACGAACTGAAAATAAACACTCTTACCGCAAATTCGTCTGCCGCTTTCAAAAGATTGAGGCCGCAGGCTATGTTGTTGTAATAATAGTCAAGAGGCTTTTCAACTGATTCTCCGATCGACTTGAGCGCCGCGAAATTTATTATGGCATCTATTCTGTTCTCGCTGAATATTTTTTTTACATTTTCCCACAGACAAAGATCGGTATTATAAAATGCAATTTTTTTGCCGCTTATTTTCTCCAGTGCTTCAACCGCAGAATAGTCAGAATTGGCAAAATTATCAGCCAAAACCACTTCATATCCTTCTTTAATAAGCTCCGCCGCCGAATTGCTGCCTATATATCCGCTTCCGCCTGCTATAAATACTCTCATTAGCCTCTCCTCAAATCATCAGAATACCATATTTTTAATTATAATCCATTTCCTTTAAAAAGTCACTATAAAACAAAACGCTGAAAATACATGCATAAAAAAACGAGCCTTAAAACAGGCCCGTTTTATATCTATCTTTTAAGCGTTGTCAACCTCAGCCATATGGCTTATAAGCTCAAGTATCTTTGTCGAATAGCCCCACTCGTTGTCATACCACGCAATAAGCTTTACAAATGTTTCGTCAAGCATTATGCCGGCTTTTTCGTCAAAAATACACGTATGTGTTTCACCTATCATATCTGTCGACACAACGTCGTCGTTTGTATAGCTTATTATGCCCTTCATATATGTTTCTGAAGCTTCTTTAACGGCTGCGCATATTTCTTCATATGTAGCCGGTTTCTTTATGCGGCATGTAAGATCTACTACAGACACGTCGTTTGAAGGCACTCTGAATGACATTCCTGTTATTTTTCCTTTAAGTTCCGGAATAACCTCAGCACATGCTTTAGCAGCGCCTGTTGTTGAAGGAATAATATTTCCGAAAACCGAACGTCCTGTTCTTCTGTCACGACCCGCTCTGGCGTCAACAGCCTTCTGCTTTGCCGTTGCGGAATGTATTGTAGACATAAGCGCCTGTTCTATGCCAAATTTATCCTGTACTACCTTGGTAAGAGGCGCAAGACAATTTGTTGTGCAGGAAGCGTTTGATACTACGTTGTATTCTTTCTTGTACTGCATATGGTTTACGCCCATAACAAACGTTGGGGTAACCTTGTCTTTTGAAGGCGCCGAAATAATAACCTTCTTTGCTCCGCCGGCAAAATGTGCCTGAGCTTTTTCCAAAGTATTGTAAACGCCTGTCGATTCTATTATGTATTCTGCGCCGCAGCTTTTCCAGTCGATATTTGAAGCATCACTTTCCGAAAATATCTTAATTGTCTTTCCGTTGGCCTTTATAACTCCGTCACCGGCCTCTATCTCGCCGTTAAACCTGCCGAAAACAGAGTCGTACTTGATCATGTAAACCATATCGTCCGTATCCGCATTTCTGAGATTGATACCGCAAAGTTCGTACTTATCCGGATTATTCATTATTATTCTGAATACTACTCTGCCTATCCTTCCGAAACCATTGATACCGATTTTAATTGACATTTGCTATACTTCCCTTCCGAGTAATAATTTTACTATATTGCCCTACGCTTACAATATACCCAATAATGCAATACATGTCAATAACTTTGACTGTTTTTATAACCATTAATTTTCATGCCTTTGGTTTGCCAAATACATACTCTGCGGATAAAAAACTCTTGAAATTTCGTTATTTTTTAATCTATACCCATATTTTTCAACAGTATTTCAAAACAGCTCTGTACAGTTTTTATAAAATAAGCCGTTCAATATTCGATATTTTTTTATTGTGTTGCATTAAGCCGCTTTCCCTCTTCAAAGCATATCCGAATCGTTAGAAAATTATTTATCGTAAAATTTTTACTGTTTGTTTTTACGTTCCGTAATTGACATTCACTGTTCCTGCTTTTTGTAATCCTTAAACGGATGCTTTTCGCCCTTTTCGTCCACGATAAAGGTATTGTCAAGCTCGGCACGCATGTTTTTTCGAAACTCTGCCAGAAACTCTGCCCTCAGCTTGTCACGTTCTGCAATCTCTTCCGCTGTAAGGCCGACGGTTTTCGCCTTATGTGCCAGAAAATTTATTCTTTTGTTTCTCTCGGTCATTTCTTCCATTTTTTACCTCCGTCAGGAATTATAGACTTTTTAAAATAAATATAGTAAAATATAATAAAGGTGGTGAAAACTATGTATCCATTTTTTTCGTCAACGCTTATAGTGTACTTTTTTCTTGTAGTCGGCGTTATAGTTGTTATTCGCTATGACACGCTAAAGCGTAAAAACACGCAGCAAAATAAGCCGAATCCTTTTACAAAATCTGCCGGTTCACATCCTCAGGCTCATGTTCCGTTGCCAAAATTTCAGCAAAAGGACATTTTTGGCAAAGCAAAAAAACACAGTTTCTTTGATTTTAATCAGGAAATAGACTGTGATCTTGACGAAAGAGTATTCGGCCCAAAAAACCAACACAAGGATGTTTTCTGAAATGTATGAAATGTGCCCTGCCTTAAGCAGGGCGCGTTTTTATTTCAGCATTTTAAAACCTTTATAATACTTGATATAAACCTTTCCGAGAATCTTATCTTTTTTTACAAATTTGTTTACCCAAAATCGTGAGTCAAGGGAGTTGTTTCTGTTGTCCCCCATCATAAAATAGCTTCCCTGCGGAACCTCATACGGGCCAAAATCTCCAACCGGTTTTTCCTTTACAAAGCTATCGTCAAGCGGGGTAGAACTGCCGTTTATATACACCTTTCCGGCCTTAACCGCAACCGTTTCGCCAGGAAGTCCAATCACTCTTTTTACATACAGTGTTGATTCGTCATCAGGGTATCTGAACACTACAATATCGCCTCTTTGCGGCTGTGAAAAATAATACGTTGTTCTAAGCGCAAGTATTCTGTCATGCGGCATTATTGTGTTTTCCATCGACCCTGTGGGTACTGTGGCGTTTACGATTACAAAGCTGTTTATCAAAAAGGCTATTACCACGGCAAATAATATGGTTTTCACCCAGCTGAGCACTTCCGATGCCTTACCCTTGTTCTCTTTGTTTTCGTTACTCATTTTTTATTCTCCAAATGTCATTCTTCTTTGGTGTCTTCCGGTTTTTCCTCTGATGTTTCCTCTGGGGCTTCCTCTGTTTTTTCTTCCGGCTCTTCTGCCGCAGCCTTATCCTCGTCAGATGAAACAGGTACTATAGTTACGTCCTGCTCAAAATCATCATCGTCAGGTTCTTCCTTTTTCTTTTTCATGTCGGCATAGGTTTTTTTAAGCTGCTCAGCTTTTTCCTTCATCGCGTCCGATGCTTTTTTTACCTTTGGCATAGCGTCGTCGGCAGCCTTTTTTACAACAGGCTTTGCGTCGTCGATAAATTTTCCCGTTTTTTCAACAGCCGATTTTGCAAACTCACCTGCTTTGTTGAATACGTCGGAAATTGTTTTTTCAGGCTCCGTAAAGTTGTTTACCGCCTTTAAAAGTCTTTCTGCTTCGTCTACATTTATTATACCTTTTTCAACCATTGACAGTATTGCAAGTCTCTCTTCCTTCATTACTGATTACCTCCTTTAATTAGTAAATCACATCTTTCGGCCTGATACCGCACGCATAAGAGTGATTATTATCGTTTCAAAATTCATACGCATTTTCAGTCTGAAAAACAAAAGTATAACCAGCGCAAAAGCAAGAAGGACAAAAAGCATCCGTCCGCGCAGGAATTTTTTGATTCTTTTTTTCTTTCTCTCACGTTGGCAAAACACATTGCCTTTAATTACATATATGCCGCCAAGAACGCCTTCTTTCGCTTCAAGCTTCAGGCTTTTTTCGCTTTTAAGCAGATAAAAATACAATTTTTCACAGTAAAGCCTGTAAAATACGCCGTTTTTTATACCGTTTATTGCGCATACGGCAAACGGTCGTTTTTTCTTTTCTGCCAGGCATTTAATTATTACAAATTCACGTTTTTGTGAAAAATATTTATCTATGGCCGTTATAAAAATACTGTTCATTATTAACGCGGCCGCTGCGGCTGCGGCTGCCACTGCAAAAATGTTCGGCCGCCTTGGCACGAAATAATCCATATATCCATTATAACAGCACTGATAATAAAAATACAGTGAAATTACAAACGAAACGATAAAAATAAAAGTTTTCATAAACCTGTGTTTTCCGCCGCGGCTCCACATTGCATAACCGCTTAGCGCGTAAAGCGTAACAAGCATCATAATAATGCCTATTATAACCACAAGTCCGTTTACTATGTCTGTCTGTGAAAAATAGACCATGCCGGTCAGCGGCGCGGCCCACAGCCACAGGGCCAGATTTTTGTATCTTCCTGTATATACCGACCGCATAAGGCCATAAATAATGGCCGTTACCGACATGATCCCAATTAAAAACATTTTTTCCTCCCCAATAATCAGATGCCGCGAAACATCTCCGGCCTGAACCTGCCTGATTTTTTTGCCGCTTCTATCTGCGAAAGCATAGCCGTATTGTCACGGTTGAAAGTACCCCTTAAAGGCACGTAGTTTGAGGCATGGTTTGCGCGAAATACAGTACCGTCAGAATCAACGTTTTTTATGAATACCTCAAGCTCCTCCAAAACTTCTACCGGGCCGAGCAGTTCAAACTTTCCCGCTTTATAATCGTCATAAAGCTCCGTGCCCGGTTCCACCATAAGAGTAAGAAAGCCAACATATTCAGGCTTTATCGCGCTTATAAGCCTTGCGGAATCCATCGCGTGTTCGTATACCATTTTCTTTCCGCCAAGGCCGGAAATAAGCGTAATGGATACTATCATGCCTGCCTTTTTAAGCTTAAGCCCCGCATTAATTATCTCTGATGCCGTCACGCCTTTTTTTACATCCGAAAGAACCTTGTCATTGCCGCTTTCGGCGCCCATATAAATCATGTCGAGGCCGGCGGCTTTGAGTTTTGCAAGCTCCTCGTCGCTTTTAAGATTTACGTCAGCCGGAGCGCCATAGGCTGAAATGCGCTCGCACTCCGGAAAAAGAGCATGTATTTTGTCTATTATATAAAGCAGTGAGTCGGTTTTAACTATAAGCGCGTCGCCGTCGGCAAGAAATACACGTTTTACATAATAATCCCTGTATTCTTCCCTTGCATCCTCAAGATCAGCAACTACATCCTCAATCCTGCGTATCCTGAAGCTTTTGTCTTTAAACATGTTGCAAAATGTGCAGTTGTTTCTTGCACAGCCTATTGTAAGCTGTATAATAAGGCTTCCTGCCTCGCTTGGCGGTCTGTATACCATTCCTTCGTATTCCATTGTTATTTATTTCCTTTCATTCGTTTTTATATTATTATAAGTATACATTCCGCATTAGGCAACTGAAATTTAAACTTCAGTCAGCATATATTCTGTACACCTTTCCCTCATAAAACTTAAGCTCTATATTGTAGTTTGCTCCGTCGTAATACCATCTTGAATAAAGGTCTTTTATCGTATAGCCCTTATCGCTTCCGTTTATCCTTATTACAAGATCCTTGTCGCTTTCATCGCTGTCAATAATGTTGTAGGATGCGTTGTAGCTTTTGCCCTTAAGAGTGATTATACCGTTTTCGATGTTTGCGATAGTTCCGCTCATAGAGTCAATCTCGGCCGAAACAGACTTCGCTGTATTGTCCTTTGTCTTCACATTCGCGTTAAGCACCTCGCCGTTTGCGGCTCTTTTATAAAGGTCATAAGCCGCTGCCGTTACGCCGTCTATGGTTATGCCTGTCGAGTTTGAATACGAAATTGTTTCGCCGTCAATTTTAAAATCGGAAGTAGTAACATTTTCAAGCGTTCCCGAAAGAGTATTATAATCGCTGTCGTCGTAAACGGTTATTTTTTTAACTTCGTTGCTGCTTGTAAGCTCGACTCTTGCGATTGTTTCTCCTGATATATATACGTCCTTCAAAGTTGCAAGGTCATTGTCAGAGCTTCCGCCGGTAAATTTTACCTCAACTGATTTTCTTATATAATATTTATTTGATTTACCCGATTCGGTAACAATTGTTATATAGTCGTCAGTAAGCTTTGAAATTTTGCCGTATGTGTTGTCGTCAAGGCTTGCTTCTATTTTCGTAACACGGTTTTTGCTGTCCATGTAAAGCTTAAGTGAAAGCGTATCTCCGCTGTCAATAAGGCTTTTCAGCTTGCTCAGTGATGATTCGTCGCCGTCATAAAGCACATATACCTTTGAAGCCAGATTATATACTTCCTTGCTTCCGTCTGAAAATTCAAGAGAAACGCTTGAATCGCCTATTTTCTTTGAAGAACCGCTTACAGTACCTCCGTCAACCGGAAGGCTTGCCTCAAGACGGGCAATATTGCCGTCGGAATCAAGTGTTGCCACAACCGTAAGCGAGTCGTAGTCATTCAGATATTCCGCAAGCTCAGAATATTTAACGCTTTCGCCCTCATATTTAAGTACATAATCATCTGAAAAATCGAAGCTTTTTTCATCGCTGCTGTTGCGTTTTATTGAAGCGCCGTATTTGTCTATGTCGGTAAGGGTACCCTTAACGGCATCCGCGTCACCCTCGGCGGCTACCGCCTGTGCCTGTCCGTTTTTAACTGTTACCGTAACGCTTAATGAGTTTCCGTTTTCAACGCTTCTTAAAATATCTCTTACCGTCGAAATCTTGCCGTTAAATGTTATCACGGCTCCCGAGCTTAAAGAATATACTCCCTTGGCTCCGGATGAAATATCGACGGCTATTGTTGACGACGATATGTTGTTTATAACGCCTTTTATAGTATCGCCTTCGCTTGATGAAGAATTGTCAAGCACAGAAACACGCAATATGCCGTTTGAGTCGTATGTAACGCTTACTTTGTTGCCAACCGCTATCCCCATAAAATCAGTTGACGCACCGTTATAGGAAGCAGGAGTTTTGCTTGTGCCGCTGAACGATTTTATCGCTCCGGACGAATCCGTTACCTTTATAGTTTTTGTATTGCCGTCGATTGCCGCGTCTGTAACCTGTCCTTCAAAAGTACCTGTTGCAACAGAAGAACCTTCGCCGTTTAAAACAGCATAGGTTTTTGTAGTAACAACCGCCATTTCAGCCCTGTTTATATATGCGGCAGGCTTGAAATTTGCGTTATTGTCGCCCACAAGTATTCCAAGGCGTGAAAGAAGCTCAACATACTGTACGGCGTCGCTTGATACCTTGTTTTTATCGGTAAAGTTTAATGATGCGTTTTCGTCAAGCTTATAAATGGAAGAAAGTGCCTTTCCGAATATAACAGCCACATCCTGTCTTGTCGCTTTTGTGCTTTTGCCGTTTTTATCCACATATCCCGATACTGTGTTCATTGTCGTAATCTTGTTTTCAAGAGCATACGCCGTTGCTTCATAAGCCCACGTAGGCACTTTAAGGCCGCTCATAACCGTTTTCCATCGTTCGGTAACGGCATCGCTTTTTACGGCTTTTTTCTCCATCAAAAGAATGTTGTAGGCAAGTTGCATCGTTTCAAAATATGTAACATTGTCGTTTGCCCTGAAAAGGTTAGTTCCGTTTCCGTTTTCCTCGCCAACCATAAGCCCAAGCTCGGCGGCTTTTGCTATGTATGTTTTTGCGCCCTCCCAAGGGACATCGTTTTCATCGGAAAACTTTATCGCTGCCAAAGAAGACGACGCCATTGCTGCAGAAAGAACCGCGGCTAAAATCAAAGTAGTACGTTTCTTCATTCGATTACCTCCTTTTCTATACTAAATATTGTAGCATAAACATAGAAAAGTTCATATATTTTTTTATAAAAATGTAATATACTCCGGGGTAATTTTAAAGCACACGGCGGTTTTTTTCAGCGGATATTTATATTACAAATAATATTACCAGCAGCAGTTTTCCATATCATCAATGGCGTTTTCAGCCTTTTTAGCCATCATCTTGCCTTTTTTTGCCATATGCCTTTTAACCGATGGATCAAAGTACATAAGACCCGCAATCATAAGAGCCGAGCCTATTATCATTCCTGACGTAAATCTGCTCATAAGCCAGGTGCCTCCTTTTTTGTTTTAAAAAACAGCCGCCGCGTACAGGCTTATTATCAGTTTGCAGCGTAATAAATATCCCGGCAAATTAAGTAAGCTAAAAAAATTGTTATAAAAAAATCAAAAATACTCTTGCAATCTTATTTTAGTGTGCTATAATCTTTTTATCGTTTGGTAGTGAGAATTGATATTGTTAAAATGGCAGTGACGAAAACTAAGCCTTTGAAACTGTTCAGAGAGACAGCGGTCGGTGTGAGCTGTTCGGTGTAGACGGTGTTCCATTTTTGCAGCCGCCGGTGATGAATCGGAAGGGAAAGCCCTTTACAGCTTGCTTAATGAGTGGCCGTTTGGCAATTCGGGTGGTACCACGGATATTCCGTCCCAGAAGTTTTTTTCTGGGGCGTTTTTTTTATTAAAAATACATATAATGATATAAATTTCAAGGAGGAAATCAATTATGGAAAGAGTTTACAATTTTTCGGCCGGGCCTTCAATGCTCCCTCTTGAGGTGCTTGAGCAGGCGCAAAAGGAATTTGTTAATTACGGCAATGCCGGAATGTCTGTTATGGAAATGAGCCATCGTTCAAAGGATTATGAAAATATAATCTATACTGCCGAGGACGATTTAAGAGATCTTATGGCTGTACCTGAAAACTACTCAATACTGTTCCTTCAGGGTGGCGGTTCAACACAGTTTGCTATGATACCTCTCAACCTTATGAATAAAAACCACAAGGCTGACTACGTTAAAACCGGCCAGTGGTCAAAGAAAGCCATCTCCGAGGCACAAAGATACGGCGCTGTAAACGTTGTTGCTTCCTCCGAGGACAAGACTTTCACATATATTCCAAAGCTTGATCCGGCAAAGTTTGATAAAAACGCCGATTATTTTTATATGACGCTCAACAATACAATCTACGGTACGCATATACCAAACAATATGCTTCCCGATACCGGCGACGTTCCAAAGGTCGGCGATATGAGCTCAAATATTCTTGCCGAAAGATATGATATATCAAAATTCGGCCTTATATTCGCAGGCGCGCAGAAAAACCTCGGCCCGGCCGGCGTTACAGTTGTAATAGTAAGAAACGACCTTATGGGAAACGCAATGGACTTTACGCCTACAATGCTCAGATATGACACCCATGCAAAGGAACGTTCACTTTACAACACACCTCCTACATACTCCATTTACTTTGCCGGTCTTGTGTTCAAATGGGTAAAAAAGATGGGCGGCATAGACGCAATGCAGAAGATAAACGAGGAAAAGGCGGCTATTCTTTATAACTTCCTTGATGAATCAGACTTCTTTAAAGGCACGGTTGTTCCTGAAAATCGTTCTCTTATGAACGCTCCGTTTATTCTGCCTACAGAAGAGCTTAACGCAAAATTCATATCCGAAGCAAAAGCAAACGGCTTTGTAAACCTTAAGGGTCACAGAACAGTTGGCGGAATGAGAGCTTCAATGTATAACGCAATGCCTGTTGAGGGTGTTAAAAAGCTTGTGGAGTTTATGAAGAAGTTTGAAGTTGAAAACAAATAACAAAGGAGAGAATTTAAAATGTATAATATACTTACGCTTAACGCAATTTCCAAAAAAGGTCTTGCAAAGCTTCCTGCCGGCGAATTCAATGTCGGTGATAAAATGGATGATCCCGACGGAATAATAGTAAGAAGTGCCGAAATGCATAACTATGAGCCGCCAAAGTCCCTGCTTGCCGTAGCAAGGGCAGGCGCCGGAACAAACAATATCCCTGTTGAAGAATATGCCGACAAGGGCATAGTTGTTTTCAACACCCCAGGCGCAAACGCAAATGCAGTTAAAGAGCTTATAGTCTGCTCGCTTCTTCTTTCCTCAAGAAAAATAGTTGAGGCCTATGAATGGACAAAGACCCTTAAGGGCAAAGAAGACATCGATAAGCTTGTTGAGGCAGGAAAAAAGCAGTTTGCCGGTCCTGAAATACTTGGCAAAAAGCTTGGCGTTTTAGGCCTTGGCGCAGTAGGCGTTCAGGTTGCAAACGCAGCTGTTGCCCTTGGAATGGATGTTGTAGGATATGATCCGTTTCTTTCCGTAAAAAGCGCATGGCATATCTCAGGCGAAGTAAAGCTTGCCACGACGGTAGAGGATGTTTTTGAAGCCTGCGACTATGTAACAATACATATTCCTCAGAACCCTTCCACAAAGGGAATGTTTAATAAAGAGCTTCTTGCTCATGCAAAAAAAGGCTGCCGTCTGCTTAACTTCTCAAGAGGCGGGCTTGTTGTTGACGATGACATAAAGGCCGCGCTTGCCGACGGTACCTTGTCAAAATACGTTACAGACTTTGCAAGCGATACTCTTCTTGGCCTTGAAAACGTTATTACGCTTCCGCATCTTGGAGCCTCCACTCCTGAATCAGAGGAAAACTGTGCAGTTATGGCCGCTCAGGAAATTAACGATTTTCTTAAATACGGCAATATCCGCAATTCCGTAAACTTCCCTAACTGTGAAGCGGCATATATCGGAAAGCCAAGAGTAACAATCGCACACAGAAATATACCTAACATGGTTGGTTCAATTACAGGCGTATTTTCAAAAGATAACCTTAATATAGACAACATGATCAATAAGAGCAAAGGAAACTGGGCTTATACAATAATAGATCTTGATTCCTTTGCGGGAAAGAAAGACAGTATCGCTCAGGATCTTTCAAAGCTTGAAGGCGTTGTAAAAGCAAGGGTAATTTAAAGGTTCTCATGCCTTTTGCCGCCGGCGAAGCATTTTCGCCGGCGGTTTTTATATACTTTTATTACAGAGGTGATTTCCTATGGCAGCAATAAAACCGTTTGCCGCAGTTCGTCCCATAAAAGGCAAAGAAAAACAGATCGCATCCCTGCCTTACGACGTATACAGCAACGATGAGGCAGTTTGTGAAGCAAAAGACAATCCTTACTCTTTTTTGCATATAGGCAAGGCAGAAGTTGATACCACACCGGCAGATGCCGCAGATGAAAACGCCGTATTTGAAAAAGCGGCTGAAAATTTAAAAAAATTTATATCAGACGGTATTCTTGTGCGCGAAAACAAGCCGTGTCTATATATATATCGTCTTGAAAAAAACGGCCATACACAAACAGGAATCGTATCCTGCGTAAGCCTTGATGATTACCGAAACGGCATAATAAAAAAGCATGAGCTTACACGCACTAAAAAAGTAATTGAAAGATATAATTATATAAAATACTGCAAAGCGCAGACAGGCCCTATATATCTTACATACAGGCCAAATGAAAAAATCAGGCAAAAAACAGAAGAAATTACATCTTCTTCCCCTCTTTATGATTTTGTTTCATACGAAAATGTGCGCCATACCGTTTGGAAAGTTGAAAACAGCCAAAGTATAGCCGATTTTGCAGAACTTTTTTCAGCTGTAAATTCTGTTTATATAGCCGACGGACATCATCGCATGGAAGCCGCCGAAAAATATTCTTCAAAAGTACAGTCTTTTCAAAACTCCGGCGGAGAGTTCAATTACTGCATGTCTGTGCTTTTTCCATCTGACGAGCTTAGAGTATATGAATATAACCGGCTTATAAAAGATCTAAACGGACTTGATACAGATGCATTTTTGCAAAAGCTGAGTGAAAAGTTTTATATAATGCCAAAAAATGACGGCATACCGTTTCGCCCTTTTATGCCCCGGCAGTTTGGAATGCTGCTTTTCGGCAAATGGTACATGCTGACACTTGCCGATGATACCGAATATGGCAGCGTAGTTAAAAACCTTGACGTTTCGATACTCCAAAATGAAATACTTGCACCTTTGCTTGGAATAGACGATCCTCAGACAAATGAACGCATAAGCTTCATAAGCGGTTCAAAAGGTCTTGATGCTCTTGAAAAAACGGCTCTTGTTGAAAATTACGGCATTGCTTTTTCACTTTATCCACCTTCTGTCGACGATATTTTTTCGGCAGCCGACTCCGGTGAAACCGTGCCTCCTAAATCAACCTGGTTTGAGCCAAAGCTTTTAAGCGGTCTGTTTGTGCATGAAATTTAAAAAATACAGGCATATATATTGACACGCATCAATGTATCGTTTATAATACTCACATAGATAATTATCGATGTGAGGTGATATTATGAACGCAATGGATGTTGCTCTTATCTGTCGTGCGCTTGGCGATTCAAATCGGCTGCGTATTGTTGAAGAACTTTCAGACGGCGAAAAATGTGCCTGCAAGTTGCTTGAAAAATTTGAAATAACTCAGCCTACTTTGTCGCACCACATGAAGATATTGTGCGAATGCGGCCTTGTCAATGTAAGAAAAGACGGAAAATGGTGTCATTATTCCTTAAACTGCATTGTACTTTCTCAGTTCAAGGCTTTCATAGAAGCTCTTGAGTGCTGCAAAAACAACGACGGGAGCTGCTGTGTATGATTTTTAATTTTATACAAAATCAGATTTTAGGCATGAAGTGGCTCAATACAATTATAGGCTCGTTTCTTTCTTTTATAGGAATCGGGATTTCCTCACGCTTTGGGGCAAGCCTGCAATTTTTTCTTTATGACACAATAAAAATTGTATTTCTGCTCTGCGTTCTGATTTTTATAATAAGCTATATACAAAGCTTTTTTCCTCCTGAACGCAGCAAAAAAATACTTGGCCGGTTTCACGGAATATGGGCAAACTGTATTGCGGCGCTTCTCGGCACGGTAACACCGTTTTGCTCCTGCTCGTCAATACCGCTTTTCATAGGCTTTACAAGCGCCGGTCTCCCTCTTGGGGTAACATTTTCGTTTCTTATATCGTCTCCTATGGTAGACCTTGGAAGCCTTGTGCTGCTTATGAGCATATTCGGAACAAAGGTCGCGGCTGCGTATGTTGTTTTGGGGCTTATAATTGCGGTAACCGGAGGAACAATTATAGAAAAGCTTCACATGGAAAAATACGTACAGGATTTTATAACAAACGCCTCTGCGGTTGATATTGCTTCTCCCTCGCTTACCGTTAAAGAACGGCTTTCCTATGCCCGCGAACAAATGACTTCTACTTTTAAAAAAGTTTTCCCTTATATACTTGTCGGCGTAGGAATAGGCGCCGTTATCCACAACTGGATACCGGCAGAAATAATAGAAAAAGCTCTCGGAAGCAGCAGCAAATTTGGCGTAATTGCGGCAACCCTTGTCGGTGTTCCGATGTACGCTGACATTTTTGGCACCATACCGATTGCCGAGGCCCTGCTTTATAAGGGCGCAATGCTCGGCACGGTGTTAAGCTTCATGATGGGCGTTACAACGCTTTCGCTTCCGTCTATGATTATGCTTGGAAAAGCAGTAAAGCCAAAGCTTTTATGGCTGTTTATAGCTATCTGTACAATTGGCATTATAATAGTAGGCTATTTATTCAATATATTTCAGTATTTGTTTATTTAGGAGGGAAAAAAGTTATGAGTATATTCGGCAAAAAGAAAGAAGCGCCAAAAAAAAGCTGCTGTTCCTGCGGCTGTACTGATTATGAAATGTCAGAAGCAGAAGCAGAAAAAAACACCAAAAGTATAAAGATACTCGGTTCCGGCTGTGCAAAGTGCAATGCGCTTGAAGCGGCGACAAAAGAAGCCTTAAGCGAGCTTAAAATGGATACGGAAATCGACCACGTAACCGATTTTTCAAAAATCGCTTCCTATGGTGTAATGACTACTCCGGCTCTTGTGGTTGACGGCAAAGTTGTTTCCTACGGCAAGGTGCTCAAAAAAGATGAGGTAGTCGAAATATTAAAAAAAGTACGCTGAACCGCTGTTGTTGCCAAATTAGAACACAAATAAAAACCGGCCTGCAAATTCAGCCGGTTTTTTTGTGCTGTTTACCAAACATCCGCTTGCCGAAGAATATACGTATAAGCGTCATGTCAAATTTTATATGGCCTTATGGATTTACCTCTGACTTTTTGCCGTTATAATCGCATTTTAGGCAGCTTGCCGGCTCGGACTCATACTGTTCCCTTTTGCACGCCCCTGACCAGCGGCATATGTTTTGCAGTATCGGTATGACCGAAAAACCTCTTTGAGTAAGCGAATACTCTACTTTTGGCGGTATTTGTGCAAACTGTCTGCGTTCAACAATATCGTCCTTCACAAGCTCTTTAAGCGCAAGCGCCAGCACCGGATCAGCTATATCCGTCATTTCATCCCTGAGAGCGCTGTAGCGAAGCACCTTTTTTTCAGCCAAAACACATATTATTCTTGCTTTCCACTTGCCGCCGAAAACTTCAAGACCATATTCAAGCGGACAGCGAATATCCTTTTCAAGCTTTGGATGATACATATTTTATTCCCCCCCGTCATTTCTTTAAACTTATTATACAGCTTTGCTTGTTATTTGCAAGCTGCTTATAAAAATATAAGTCACTTATAAATTAATTGACAACTTCCGTTTTGCACGAATAGCTGTTAGTATTAATTCAGGCTCAATTAAGAGCAAAACAAGGAGGATGAATCAATATGAACGAAAAAGTAACCGAATTATTTAAAAAACAAACCTGGACGCTTGGAACCTTTGACACCGAGCCAAACGCCGTTCCCGTAAACTTTAAGGCAGTGACGCCTGACGGAAAATTTTTGGTAGGCGATGTCTTTTTGGAAACAACGCTTAAAAACGTACTTAAAAACGGAAAGATAGCTGTTTCAGCCTACGACCCGAAAACTATGGAGGGCTATCAGATAAAAGGCCATGCCGAGTATATAACGCAGGGAGAAATAGTAGACACATTCAAAAAGCTTGTATCAGATATGTTTAAAGGAAAACTTACCGCAAAGGGCGCACTTGTTATCACTCCTGAAAAAATAATAGTAACCTCTCCCGGCCCTGAAAATAAAAAATTATTATAAACAAACAAAAACAGGCGGATAAATTTTTATTGCCGCCTGTTTTTTGCCGTTGTCTGATTTCCACAAGGCTTATGGTTAAAAGGTTGAATAATTGTTCAATTTTTGCATTGACTTGCAATAAGCACAGCTATATAATTAGCTTAGTCATTAATCCGACTATAAAGGTAGGTTTTGATAATGAAATCGGCCCCCTGCGACTGCTACACAATACACAGCGAAGTTGTTGATGCCGTAAGAAAGAAAATGCCTGACGAAAATACTTTTACCGACATTGCCGAAGCCTTCAGGCTTTTTGGCGATTCAACAAGAGTCAGGATACTCTTTGCTCTTTCAAACGCCGAAATGTGTGTATGCGATATTTCAAATCTTCTTGGAATGACAAAATCCGCCATATCGCATCAGCTCAGACTTTTAAGGCAGGAAAATTTTGTGAAATGCCGCAGGGACGGCAGGATAATGTACTATTCCCTTGCCGACGGGCATATAATATATATCTTCGGCGAATATATCGAACATGTGCTTAACAAATAAGTTTAAGGGAGGCATTTATATGACACAAGAAGCAATGGTAATAAAAAATATAGATTCCCAATATGCAGAAATTTCTGTTGAACGCAGAACTGCCTGCGGCCACGACTGTTCCAACTGCGGAGGCTGTACAGCAAAAACACAGAGCATTATTCATACAATAGCAAAAAATACGGCAAATGCCCAGCCGGGAGAACTTGTTACCGTAGAAAGCAGCAGCGCCGCCATGGCAAAAATAATGGCACTCGTTTATATACTTCCTATATTCGGAATATTCGCCGGTTATTTTTTCGGCACCTCTGTGCTTAGACTTTCGGACATGGCTTCTGCCCTTGCAGGTGTTGCAGGCGTATTTATATTTTATATACCGGCCGTGTTTTATGACAAGCATGTAAAAAGGAACAACAGCGTTGTATATGAAATAATCAGAAAGCACTGAAAAAGGAGTTAGTTATGACAACTTTTGATAACCTTGAAACTTTGCTTACCGACACCGTTTTTGAAGGATACGCAAAAATAGGCACTCTGAAGGAACCGTTCAGGCTGTATTATCCAAAAGAAGCGCTTGAAAACATATTAAATACCAGTAACGAAAGCTTAAGCCAAAAACTAAAGGCTTTTAAAAGCTATGCCGGCAAAAATCTGGGTGAGATAACAATAAGCGACGCTCAGGAAAACAGACTTTGCTTTTCGATTCCGGCTCAGGGAATAGATTATTCGGTAAAAAACGGCAAAAACCGTGAATTTATAAAAGAATTGATAGATACCGTTTCAAAGCATGATTCCAAAATCGAAGATATAATAAAAATTTTCAAAAAATACTCGGATGATTTTATAATCAGCAACGTAGCCTTGGATGATTTTGATTATGTTTTGCACAGCCCGTCCGGAAAGCCGGACAATTACTGTTACTGCTTTAAAAATGAAGACTGTCATTTGATATACCACAGATTTTTAAAAGAAGATTTCATTTCTCTTGGCTTTAAAAAATATCTTTAATCAGCAGAATTTTAAATTTAATAATATCGGCAAACAGACAGTTCCATAAATCACCTTGGCTGTCTGTTTTTTTATGTATTCTTTTACAAAGCTTATTTCGTTTTATATTAAAAACATGTAATAATTATTATAATCTGCAAACCATAACACTAATTTATGTAAATCCTCACAAAATAATTTGGATTAATTTTGTTTTATATGTTGATTTTTAATTCATTGGTGGTAAGATATATGTGTGTCGAATATTGAAGTTTAACGCTTCATAATTCAGGTTTTTATATTGAATTTCTGCTTCGGGTGGAGGCGTTTACAGATGGGTATATTGATTGAAGCAAAGGATGTAACAAAGCAGTTCAATCTTGGCGAAGTTGTCGTCAATGCTTTGAACGGGGTAAGCTTCACCATAGAGCAGGGCGAGCTTGTGGTAATTCTCGGGCCTTCAGGCTCAGGCAAAAGCACAATGGTAAACATAATAGGCGGTATTGACACTTTAACTACCGGTGAGCTTTACTATAATAATGAAGCAATACACAAAATGAATAAGAACGCCCTTACAAAATACAGACGTGACCATGTCGGCTTTATATTCCAGTTTTACAACCTTATGCCAAACCTTACGGCAATAGAAAATATAGAGCTTGCCGCGCAGCTTTCAACATCGCCTCTTGACTGTGAGGAATTTCTCGATAAAGTTGGCTTAAAGGACAGACGCGACCATTATCCAAGCCGAATGAGCGGCGGCCAGCAGCAGAGAGTTGCCATAGCAAGAGCCATATGCAAAAACCCTGATCTGCTTTTGTGCGACGAGCCTACAGGCGCCCTCGACATTAAGACAGGAGTTGAAATACTTAAGCTTCTTTCGGATTTTAATAAGGAATACAAAAAAACGGTAGTTATAATAACACATAACGCCGACATTGCTAACATCGCGGACAGAACCTTTTATTTCAGGGATGGGGCAATAGAGAAAATAGTAAGAAACGAGCATCCTCTTAAGCCCGATGAAGTAAAGTGGTAAAAGAGTGCAGATTTTAAAAACAAAAGACATCAAAAATACTCTTTATTACAAAGAGGTGAATGGATAATTGAAACAGTATTTTAAAAATGTACTCAGAAACGTAATGAAAAGCAAAATGTCCTATATTGGCGCTGTTTTTATCATAGCCATAGCGGTCATGGTTTATATTTCTATGAACGACTTCCTTGTAAATATTGAAAAAAGCATTGCGAGCTATTATGACCAGACGGCTTTTGCCGATGCCTTTGCAACAGTAAAAGCAATACCCGAGGCCGACCTTTCGAAGCTCGAGGATGTAGAAGGCATAGATACGGTTTTCGGCAGGCTTTCTGTAGATGCAAGGCTTGAAAACAAGGATATAAACAACATAGTGATTCTTCATCTTCTTGCATATTCTCCCGACGACAAGCTAAATAAAATAACTTCTGACGGAAGCCTTGACTCCATTTCGCAGGACAGTATTTTTATAGGCAAGAAAATGAGCAAATTTTACAATTTCAAACCCGGCGATAAAATAAAGCTTATTATAAACGGAAAAGAAAAAGAGTTTACATACGTTTCCGACGCAAACGAGCCTGAATATCTGAGCGCCAGAAATGACGGAGAGCAAAGCGACATCGCCGCCGTTGACAAGAAAACCCTTGAGAGTCTTTCCGGCAAAACAGGCACAGTAAATGAGCTTGGCTTTACTTTGAAAAACGGTTATAAATTTGAGAATGTACAAAGTGCCCTCGAAGAAAGGCTTAAGCCATACGGCATTGAAGATTTGTGCGCCAGAAAAAGCCAGGTCAGCAATTTTGACATAGAAGCCGGAAACGCGCAGTATGCCTCGGCCGGCACGGCGCTCCCTGTAATATTTGTTTGCTGCTCTATGTTTATGCTTTATATAATGCTTAAAAAACTCGTTGATAAAGACCGGATGCTTATAGGAACGATGAAGGCCATGGGCGCTTATGATAATGAGCTTATGGTAATGTATATGCTTCAGGCAGTAGCAATAGGTGTGCTCGGCGCTCTTATAGGAATGTTCGCCTCTATTCCTTTTTCAAGATATCTTTATTTTGACGATATGAACAGTTTCAGCCTGCCAAATCCGTACTTCTCAACCGTCTTTTCAACACGAATACAAATGCTTGCCATAACTGTTGCGGCATGTGCCATTACGGTTTTTCTGGCAGTACGCGACGTACTTAAAATAAATCCGGCAGACAGTATGCGCTCGCCTGAACCTAATGTCAAGGGTAAGTTTTCACTGCCGCCGCTGCTTAAAAAAATACTTAATCTGCGTCAGGTAATAGGTTTAAGATCCATATTCCGTAATCCTGTAAGAAGTACCGTAACAATACTTGCGGTTGGGGTTTCCTTCGGCATGATTGCAAACTTTACAGCCTTCAGAGTTGTTCTTTATTCTATGTATATAGACATTTATTCCACCAGAAATACATACGACGCAGATGTAAGCTTTATTGATTCTCAGGACAAAACAAAGATAACAGAGGCTTTTGACAGCCTGCCCTATATAAACGCGGCTGAGCCGGAGGGAAGCTATACCGTTACCTACAGAAACAAAAACCACACAAAGCTTGGCAATTTAACAGCCGTTGAACCGGATTCCAATATGTTCCATCCTCTGGATCAGATGGGAAATGCGCATAAAATACCTCAAAGCGGCATAATGCTTAACTCACTGCTTGCAAAAAAGCTTGGAGTATCGGCTGGCGATGTTCTTGAGGTTGAAAACACATCTCTTTCTCCGTTTGCCGCAAAAATGCCTGTTGTCGAGCTTATAGACGACAAAACCGAAAGCGGAGGTTATATATCTCTCGACTATCTTTCAGATGCCTTCGGCTGTGGCAAGACGGCAAACGAAGTGCTTTTAACTCTTGATAAGTCACATATAGATGACCTTAAAAGCGCGCTTGGGAAATCGCCGAATATTTCTTCCATCAGCGAAAGCGAAAAAGAGCGGGCTTCAAACGAAGACAACTATTCAACCGTACTTAATATGATGCAGCTTTTTAACTTTTTCAGCGTATTTATGGGCATTGTAATGATTACAAGCATTACCGGCATAAGTGTGAGAGAACGCAAAAATGAGTTTGGCACTCTTATGATACTGGGTACAACGGAAAACGAGATAAGCGAAATAATCATCTTTGAGCATACGCTTGATTTTGTTGCAGGCATAATTTTGGGCATACCGATATCATTTGTGCTTGAAAGAGTTGTTGAAAAGGTAATAAGCTCAGATACCTTCGTTTTACAAATGATGGTGCCTATGAAAACATATGTTTTATCCTTTGCTATATGCCTTGTTATAATGGCAATATCAACGGTCATGGTTATAAGAAACGTTAAGCGCATTGAGCTGACAGACATCTTAAAGGAAAGAGGATAATTATTATGAAGAAGAAAATAGTTTTAATCATAATTGCGGCGGCAGTGGTTGCAGGCGGGGCATATATGTTTTTAAACTCAGGGAAAATAACCGTTTCAGAGGAAACAATAAAAAAAGGCGCGTTTTCCGACAGCTTTAAGGAAACGGGAATATACACTTCCGGTAATACTTCGGATATATTATCGGCATCGGACGGAAACGTATTAAGGGTCAATGTCAAGCTTAATTCTCAGGTAAAACAAGGCGATATAATAGCCGTAATAGACAGTACGGATTACGAAAATCAAAAAGGCAGCCATGAAAGCACTGCCAAAAGCTATGCGGCGCAGGCTGATAACCAGCAGAAAACCGAAAAATACGATAAGCAGGACATGTCATATTCAATAAAGGAGCTTAAGTCTGAGCTTTCAAACCTTGAGAGCACAAGAAATAAGACAGATATAGAAAACGTTACAAAGTCATCTCCGAGCGTATATGTAAGCACTCTTGAAATTGAAATGAACACAGCTCAAAACGCGCTGACGATTGCCGAAAGAAATTACAACAATTCGCAGGTGCTTTTTGAAAACGGTATAATCTCAAAAACGGAATTCGACGATTTAAAAACGGAATACGACAACGCATCACTTACCTACAGTAAAAGCAAATCGGAATACGAAGCCTCAAAAAACAGGCTCGACACTCTTATAAAGTCAGGTAAAACGGAAGATGAAATAGACAAGGAATATTTTAATGCTTCCGACGTTGATGTTGACAAGGAAATAGAAAAAACACAGCTTCAGATAAATGCTCTTGAAACCAAACTCAATAACGACTATTCTTCCTCAATGGCCGAAAGCTACCGTGCCCTTGCCGACAGCGAGCAAAAACAAGCCGACATTCTTGCCAAGAAAATAGACTCATGCAGCATAAAAGCGCCTTGTGACGGCATTATAACCGCGCTTCCTGTAGAAAAAGTGTCGCATATTGCCGAAGGCGACAGCATCGCAACAATAAAAACCGATGATGGCTTCAGCATAGAGAGCAATGTGCTTACAACATCCGAGCCATACCTTAAAACCGGGGACAGCGTAAATATCGTTCAAAAGCTTAAAGGCGGAGACACAACCTATAAAGGACATATAAACCAGATTTACGATTACGCCGAAAAGAGCACTTCCGCTTTGGGAATTGATGAATACAGGGTCAAAGTGAAAACGGAACTTGACGATAAAACCGTAAAAATGAAAGACGGTTATGAATTTGAAGTTGAATTTTTTACATATCCTGCAAGCGATAACGTAATAAGCGTACCTAACAGCGCAATATTTAAAGACGGAGATGTAAGCTGCATCTTTAAGACAGACGGCAAAAAGGCAGTTAAAACACAAGTAAAAACAGGCCATAAAGGAAATTCAAGAACAGAGATTTTGTCCGGTATTTCCGACGGCGATACTATTGTAGTAAACGCAAATACACAGGACCTTGAAGACGGAGTAAAGATAGAAGCACAATGACAGCATATATACAAAATAAACTGCCGCGTGGCAAATACGCATAAATCATAATAAAATTTCTCTATTAAAAAAACCGCTCTGCCGACAGCCGGATTATTAATTTCGGTTGTAACCAGAGCGGTATTGTTTTGCAACGTTTATTTTTCTTCTTTTGTTTCACTTATGCCGTCAGACTTTTGCTCCTCTTTTTGTATGCCATCAGTCTTTTGAGATACATTCTGTATGTCGGTTACGTCTTTTTCACTCTCCGCTTCTTTTTCATTCAAATCAGATTCCTGTACATTTTTTTCATTTGTTTGTGTCAAAACGGGTTCTTCTGCTTCTGCCGCTTCTGCCTCGGCTTTACTTACAGCCGGAGTTCGTATGCTTTTTGCAAATGAGCCGACATAGACACCGAAAACGCAAAAAAGCACATAAAGTATTCCATATATAAATACCGGGGTGCTTTTGTAAATCATAATCATCGGCACATACACTCCACATGCAAAAATTATGTAAATTATATCCATGCCATTAAAAAGGCCGCGTATCAATGAAATGGCGAAACACAAAACCGGTGTTGCAATAAAAATGAAAAATTCCGCCGTTTTTGACTGACCTAACGCAGGCACAAGCCTTGGAAGAAACGGTACCAGATAGTATGCCAAGGCAAGCAAAATTAAGTAAACCAAAAACCTTATTACCTTTCCCATTTGCATGTCACCTCTGTTTTTTATAAATAAGCACATTATTACTATATTTATTCTACGCTCTGCAGCGCAGAACTGTCAATAAATTCACAAAAAGCGAACCCGTTTACTTCTCTTTTACAAGCTCGTCAAGCATCAGTTCAAAATCAACACCGTTTTGTGGATCGAACCCTTGTCCAACCGTTTTTTCTATACAGCCTGAAATAAAATCGGCAGCCTTTTCCACAGCTTCACATACTCCGCGTCCCTTTACGGCATACGCTGCGATTATTGACGACATTATATCGCCTGTTCCCGAAAAGCCGCCTCCTGTTTTGACAGTTTCAAATGTCTTTGACATGTCCTGCTGCAACACAATATTTTGTATCATGTTGCCGCTTGTTATTCCGGTTACTACTATGGATTTCAGTTTTCCTTTTAAAAGCGTTTTAGCCATATCCGTTATGGCCTTGACATCTGTTTTATAACTGTTTTCACAAAGCAGACACAGCTCCGTGACGTTTGGCGTAATAATATCTGCTTTTTCGGCAAGCATCTGCATTTTTTTAAGCAGTCCGTCCGAAAAGTTTGAATAAACCTCACCTTTATCACCCATTACAGGATCCAGCACAAATACGGCTTGCTTATAGCTTTCCGCCAGCTCAAGCAAAATATCGGCCTGCCTTTCCTCTGCCAGAAATCCTGAATATATTCCGTCAAACGAAAATCCAAGGTCGTGCCATATCTTTACAGTATCCGCCATATTTTCCGTAAGGCTTTTCATACAGAAGCTTTCAAAGCAGGTCTGGTTTGAAAGCACCGCCGTAGGAAGCGGACACGTCTGAACTCCAAGAGAAGATATTACCGGTATAGCCGCCGTAAGCGAACATCTGCCAAGGCCGGAAATATCGTTTACAGCTATAATTTTTTTTATCATATCCACCATCCCCGCTGCCGGTTATTTTTAAAAATTCAAAACCAAACGGCAATTTCATGTCAATAGATATATTTTATCACAATTTCCTGCTTTGACAACACCGGCATAAAAAAACAAAGACCCCCTTACGAAGTCTTTGTTTTAAAAAGCATTATAAACTGGTTTTTATTCCTCGTCCTGAAGCGCATCGTAGCCTTCTTCTCCGGTTCTGATCTTTATTACATTTTCAACATTATATATAAATATCTTTCCGTCGCCTATATGCCCTGTATAAAGAGCTGTTTTAGCCGCCTTTATTACCGTTTCAACCGGAACCTTGCACACAACAACCTCAACCTTTACTTTAGGCAAAAGGCTGATGTCAACCGGTATTCCTCTGTAGTACTCTGACGTACCCTTTTGCATTCCGGCTCCAAGCACCTGCGTTACGGTTATTCCTGTTACGCCTATATGGTTCATGGCGTCCTTAAGCGCCTCAAATTTGTCCTGCTTTATTATCATAACTACTTTTGTAAACTTATTTTTATTTATATTTTCGTCTGTAACCATGTTTATTTTAGTTACCGTAACCGCTTCGTCAGCAGAAACCCTATCCTCAAAAGCAGTCTTTACAAAGCTTGCTCCCTTTACCGCCGGCATAAAGTCCGCGTAACTTGAGGCAAGGCCGTGTTCGGTTGAATCAAGACCGGCAATCTCCTCGTCGGCCGATACCCTTAAGCCTATTGTTTTTTTGATTATCTCAAATACAATCGTTATTATTATTGCTACATATACCGCTACCGATAAAACGCCGATAATCTGTATCATGAGCATGTGAAAGCCGCCGCCGTAAAGAAGCCCGCCGTTTACCGCAAACAATCCCACAAGTATTGAGCCAAGCCCGCCGCATACACAGTGTACCGATATTGCGCCTACAGGATCGTCTATCTTTGCGATCTTATCAAAAAACTCAACCGCAAGCACCACAACTATTCCGAATATGATTCCCATTATTGCGGCGCCGGCAGGACTTACCTGGTCACACCCGGCGGTTATTCCTACAAGCCCCGCAAGAGCGGCGTTATAAGTCATTGAAACATCCGGTTTTTTGTACCTTATCCATGTAAAAATCATTGTCGTGCAGCAGGCAACAGCCGCACAAAGATTTGTTGTTACAAATATAAGTGAAGCCGAAATTATAGTTTTATCTCCCGTAAGGCCGACGGTTGAACAGCCGTTAAACCCAAACCAGCAAAACCACAGTATGAATACTCCAAGGGCCGCAATTGCAAGGTCGTGTCCAAGTATGGCCCGCGGCTTTCCGTCCTTGTCATATTTTCCGATACGAGGGCCAAGCATTTTAGCACCTATAAGGGCACATATTCCTCCTACCATATGTACTGCCGTAGAACCCGCAAAATCATGGAAGCCAAGACTTGCAAGCCAGCCGCCGCCCCAAATCCAGTGGCCGGATATAGGATAAATAAAAAGAGATATCGCAAAAGAATAAATGCAGTACGCCGAAAACTTTGTTCTTTCAGCCATGGCGCCGGAAACTATAGTGGCACTGGTTGCACAAAATACCGTCTGGAAAATAAGATAAGCGTAAAGCGGCACTCCTTCGGGAAGTATGTGGCTGTAATCCTTCATAACAAAAGGATCAAACCAGCCGAAAATTCCGCTTCCGGCACCGAACATTATTCCAAAGCCTATAAGCCAGAACGTAGGAGTGCCGATACAAAAATCCATAAGGTTTTTCATCAGTATGTTGCCTGTATTTTTGGCGCGTGTAAAGCCCGCCTCGCACATGGCAAACCCAGCTTGCATGAAAAACACCAGCGCTGCTCCAAGCAGCACCCATAAAGTGTTGACAGATGATAACATACACAGTTCCCCTTTCCTATTGCCGTGCACGGCTTTCCCTTTGCCGTACAGGCACAAGCATAAAATAATCCCACAATCACACACTTCTTTCAAAACGCCGGCCGGACGCTCTGATAAAAATAATATAAAAAAGGACAGTGCGCATAAGCGTCTGTCCTCTTTGACAAAATTAAATATTAATCATTAAGCAGATTTTTTGCTATGTCCGACATTTTCATTCCATGGTTCATACTCTGCTTTTGTAAAAATCTATGTGCCGCATCCTCGGTTATTTTGTATTTATTCATAAGATACAGCTTTGCTCTTTCAACAATAAGCGCGTCTTCATCTGTTCGATGAAACGTGTTTTTTTCACCAACGGTTTTTTTTGCCCCATCCTGCTTAAAACTCAGTATCATGTTTAACGTTTTGATAACGTCGTTTTTGGTAACAGGAAGCACAAGAGAAAAAATATCCTGATTTTCTACAAGGTCGGCTTGCTTTCTTGAAAGCAGTACAAGCATCCCAAAGCTTTCCGGCAGCATATCAAAAATTTCTGTATGGATCATATCCGCAACCTTATAGCCGCATATTACTACCCCGCCGCCGCTTTCGTTTGCTGCTCTGAGCACTTCCTCGCCCGAAGCGCATACGAAAGCATTATAAAAGCCGCCTTTGGCAACAATGTCTCTTATTACTTCGGCCTTTTCCCTGTCGGTAAAGCCAATGATGATGTTTTCCATTCAAACCACTCCGAATCGGACTGTCAGTAAATATCAAGATACTTGTTTATCTCCCATGTATTTACCGTGTTGCAGTAGTCCTGCCATTCTGCTTTTTTGGCGCTGATATACTTGCGGCAAAGGTGTTCGCCAAGACACCGCTTTAATACCTCGTCCTTTTCAAAAGCCTCTATAGCCTCTCCAAGCGTCTGAGTATATTTTTCAATACCGAGCTTTTTTCGCTGCTCGTCTGTCATTTCGTATATATTGCCGTTTGCGCACTCCGGCGGAGCAAGCTTTTTTTCTATTCCGTCAAGACCTGCGGCAAGGATTCCCGCAAAAGCCAGATACGGGTTTATGGATGTATCCGGGTTTCGCATTTCAAGCCTTGTGTATTCTCCGCGCCTTGAAGGTATCCTTATAAGCGGGCTTCTGTTTGCCGGCGACCAGGCGATATACGACGGCGCCTCAAAGCCCGAATTTGTTCTCTTATATGAATTTACTATAGGATTTGTCAAAAGTGAAAGCCCGCGTATATGCGCAAGTACTCCGGCTAAAAACTGATAAGCCGTTTTGCTTAAGCCAAGCCCGTTTTTATCCGTCGGGTCGTCAAAAATATTTTTTTCGCCGTTTGAAAGTGATATGTTTATATGCATTCCGGAACCGTTCTGACCATTAAACGGCTTTGGCATAAATGTTGCAAAATATCCGTTTCTCTGTGCCACCGTTTTAACTACAAGCTTGAGGGTTTCAATGTTGTCAGCCGCCTTAAGCGCTTCGCAATATCTGAAATCCACCTCATGCTGGCCTGCCGACTGCTCGTGGTGGCTTGACTCTATGGTATAACCCATGTCTTCAAGAGTAAGACATATCTCACGCCTTGAGTTTTCGCCTTTATCCGCCGGGCCAATATCAAAATAGCTTGCCTTGTCGTGCGGCTTCATTACCGGACTTCCGCTGTCGTCTGTCTGCAGGAGGAAAAACTCGCATTCAGGGCCGATATTCATCTTATAGCCAAGCTTTGCCGCCTTTTCAGTCATCTTTTTAAGCACGTATCTTGGCGAGCCTACAAACGGAGTACCGTCATAATTTACTATATCGCATATAAATCGCGCTACCTTGCCGTTTTGCGGTCTCCACGGGAATACGACAAACGTGTCAAGATCCGGCTCCAGAAACATATCCGATTCCTCAATTCTTACAAAGCCGTCTATGGATGAGCCGTCAAACATGCACTTGCCGCTCAGCACCTTTTCAAGCTGGCTTTTTGTAACGGCCACGTTTTTAAGCATACCGAAAATATCCGTAAATTGCAGTCTTATGAATTTTACATCGTTTTCCTCAACCAAAATTCTGATGTCGTCCTTTGTATATCCCACGGCTATTCCTCCTAAAAAAATAAAGAGCGCTCCTAAACAGGAACGCCCTTGTTCTCTTTAAATATGTTGAATATTATACCCTTTTTCAAATAAAAGTCAATACCTAATTTAATATTCGACCTTTAAAAGCGTAAGACCGCAGGCAGGAAGTGTTGTTCCGGCAAGCTGTCTGTCGCCGGTTTCAAAAACCTGTTTTATCCTTGCCTGGTCAATTTCGCCGGTACCGTATCCGAGAATGGTTCCGGATATTATTCTAACCATATTGTACAGAAACCCGTTTCCCGTAAACACAAGCTGTATTTCATTTTCATATTTATTGACTTCTATACCATATATCTCACGAACAGTATTTTTGTTCTTTTTGGCCGATGAAAATCCGCAAAAGTCATGCACTCCCACAAAAAGCGCCGCCGCCTGCTTCATTTTTTCCACATCAGGAATGCTTGTGCACTCATAGAGAAACCTCTGTTCAAAAACATTTGCGTATCTGCCTGTCCAAAGCCTGTAAATATATGTCTTTTTTTTGGCGTTCAGCCTTGCGTGAAACCGGTCTTGCGCATATTCGATTTGAACGGCGGCTATGCCCTTGGGAAGATATTTGTTTATGTAGTCAAGCACAAAATCCCTGTCGTAGCTTTGGCTTAATTTAAAGCTTGCAACCTGACCTTTGGCATGTACTCCGGCGTCTGTACGCCCGGAGCCTGCAACCTCAACCTCGGCTTTGTCAAGCCTTGAAAGTATGTTTTCAAAGTACCACTGTATCGTGGAATAGGTGTTTTTCTGCTTCTGCCATCCGTTATAATCCGTGCCGTCGTACTGAATCAAAAGCTTATAGTTTTGGCTCATTTTTGTTCCTTTATAATACCAATGTGGTATGCGTCAAGAAGGCTTGTAAGTTCCTCAATGCTGTCCCTCAGTTCGTCTCCTACATCGGTATTCATTATCCGTATCCTTTCATGCGAATACTGCAGGGCAACTGTTGATGAGTGTATGTCCTTTTCCTCATCTATTGTTTTTTCAAGCGATTCAAAAGGCTCATGGGATACAAGCACAAGCCCGTGAGAGTTGTAAATAAGAGTATAGCCGGCTATGCCCGTTTCCTTCTGATAAGCCTTTGCAAAACCGCCGTCTATTACAAACAGCTTGCCGTTTGCCTTTATAGGGCTTTCGCCTTTAACTACCTTTACAGGCACATGGCCGTTTATTATATGCGAATTTTCCGGATCCATGCCAAAGTCACGAAGAATAAGATTGCAAATTTCCTCGTCATTTCTCAGACTGTAATACGGACACCTTTCTTCCTTATGCGTTTCCTTGTCATCAAGAAAATAACGTTCGAAAGTAGCCATTTTTTGTTTTCCGAAAAGAGGTGAATTTTCGCCGCACCACAGATACCACACTATATCCATGCAGGCACGTTTTCTTTCCGAATGCGGCTTATTGAAATACGCCTCGCGGATTATCCTGTCTATGGCGTCAAAAAGCTCCATGCCCGAAAGCCATTTGTTGTCTACCTTTATTTTTTTAAGCGTTCCGTCTTCTTCCATAGGTATGCAGCCGTGAAACATAAGATTTGTATTGAATTTTTTGTAAAGGCTGCCGTTTGAATACAAAAAACGTATATGCTGCTGAAGCTTGTCACTGTTTACGAATGAAGATTTTATCTTATCCATAACAAAATCTTCCTCGGGCGAAAAAGCAAACGGATCCTTAGGATCAATCGTAGGGAAATTTGTATCGTTAAGCTGGTATTCTTTTCCGCCAAGCGTTATTGTGCCCTTTTCATAGTCTATTTTATCAAGGAGCATCCTGTCTTCCATTTTAAAATCTTTGTTTCGCTTTATTATGGTGCCCTCTGCCTTAAACTGCATAATCGATATGGCCTTGTGCATTTTAGCAATAAATACGGCATCCTTGTTTGTAATCTCGCCTTCTGAAACCTTAGGCATGAAATCAGCACATGGGTCGTCGGCATATTTTTCAGCCGCAAATGTCGCAAGCGGAATAAGGTTTATGCCGTAATCTTCCTCTATCGTATCAAGATTTGCATATCTTGCCGAAATTCTCAACACATTGCATATAAGCGCCTGACATCCTGCGGCCGCACCCATCCATGAAAGATCGTGGTTTCCCCACTGAATGTCAACACAGTGATAATTTTGCAGAAGATCCATTATCTTCGATGCTTTCGGCCCCCTGTCGAACACATCGCCTATCACATGCAGCTGGTCTATGGCAAGACGTTGTATAAGATTTGAAATAGATATTATAAAGCGGTCAGCCTGGTCCAGGCTTATTATTGTTTCTATTATCTGCTGATAATAAAGCTGTTTGTTTTCGCCTGTTCCGTCCTCGTGTATAAGTTCCTCAAGAATATACGAAAATTCCTGCGGAAGCGCCTTTCTGACTTTGGAACGAGTGTATTTTGAGCTTAATACCTTGCATATACGAACAAGACGATTTAAAGTGGTGCGGTACCAATCGGTCATATCCGTTTCAGTATTTTTAATCTTTTCTATTTTTCGTTCCGGATAATAAATAAGAGTTGCAAGCGATTTTTTTTCGGATTCTCTCAGATTTGAACCGAAAATGGCTGTAATCTGATTTTTTATTACGCCAGAGGCATTCCTCAAAACATGGTTAAACGAATCGTATTCGCCGTGTATATCGCTTACAAAGTGTTCCGTTCCTTTCGGCAGATTAAGTATTGCCTGAAGGTTGATTATTTCCGTACTCGCACTGTTTATATTCGGGTACTTTTTTGAAAGCAGCTTCAGATATTTCAACTCCGCAGGACTGAATTCTGTTTTTTTCTCCATTTCCAAATTCCTCCGCTAAATTTATAAAGTGCTTTTTTTATCTTGTGTATACATTTTAAATATCCTGCTGCCCGTAGTATTTATAATCACGTATATTTACATAAAGCAGCGTAATGGCACACCAAATAAAAATATCTATAACATTTCCCACGCATTCAGATACAAAAGTCATCGAAAGATTATATCCTGACATAAACACTCTTGATGCAATATTATTAAGCGCATATTTAAGCAGCAAAAGCGGCAAAAGCTTAACAGCCGTTTTGCCAAACCTGTTTTTTGTAAGAAAAAAGCTTTTCTTAAGCGCGCCCATAGCCGTTTCATTATCCAAAATTATCGCATAACTGTAAAAATACAGCCATACAATAAAAATAACTCCCGGTATTAAAAATAAGCACATTCCGCCATACACCACAAGCATGTATACCACTGAAGCAGCCACCAGTACCGGGCCTTTCTCAAAGGCCGCAAGCGCGCTTTTTTTGTAGTCAGGCACTCTGCCCTCGATAGCCTCCATTGTAAGATGCGCAGTTGCAAGAAGCATAAGAGGATAAAGCAGTCCCCTTAAAAATTCCCATATGCCGTAATAAAGCATAAGCTGACTAAACTGCGACGACTCCAAAAAAGCCGTGGCGGCATCGGCATCTTTTACAATATCCTGAAGATTAACCGTAATGTTTGCAAGCTTGAACTGCGAAAGCACAAGTATCATTACAAGGTTTATAGGCATACCGATTATAAGCGCAATACCAAAAAAGTTTTTAAACTGCTCCTTAAAAACGGAAAAAGCCATGTTTATTATTTCAGATAATCTTAATTCACTGTTTTTCAATTTATCAAACATCAAAGCAACTCCTCACGCTTACATACAAAATCAGTTCAAAACCATTGATTTGGTTTCCCAGCAGGCAAAAATGCGCCCGTGTCAATCTGGTATCATTATACTATAAATATTTTACAATTAAAAGAAAATTCGTTTTTCGGTCATTTATTTTATCAAAACGGAGATGGAAGTTTTGGAAATTTATACGGTAAAGCCCGGCGACACCCTTTCTTCAATAGGCCAAAGCTACGGCCTTTCGTCACGTTATATTCAAAACATCAACCTGCTCACCAATCCCCAACGTCTTGTGGTCGGCCAGTCGGTAATAATACTTTTTCCCGAAATAACGCATACCGTAGCCGAAGGAGAAACCTTATATTCCATAGCAAATCTCTACAACACCGACATTCTTACTGTTTTGCAGAACAATCCGTTTTTGTACGACCGCGCCTACGTATATGAAGGCGAAACAATAGTCATCAAATATGACTCACAAAAAAGCGCCGATGTTCTGGTAAACGCCTATACCTATGGAAACATAACCTCAGATGAACAAAATCTGTCCTATCCGTACCTTACATACGTTACGCCTTTTACCTATGGCTTTGAAACAACCGGCGCTCTTGTATATGCCAGAGATGAAAAAGCTCTGGCGCCTGCCGCATATTTTAAGGTCTGCCCTCTTATGCACCTGTCTACCCTTTCGTCTATGGGACGTTTTTCATCTGAGCTTGCCTCGGCTCTTTTAAATATGCCTGAAAAACAAACTCCGCTTATCGAAAATGTGCTGCAAAATATTGCAGTAAAAGGCTACTGCGGAATAGACATTGACTTTGAATATCTTCCGGCAGGCGATGCAGAAAAATATGCCGCATTTATCGGAAAGCTTACAAAAACGCTTAACGAAAAAGGTTATATAACCGTAACGGCTCTTGCTCCTAAAACCTCCGCCGCGCAAAAGGGCGCCGCCTATGAAGGCCATTCTTATCCGCTTATCGCCCAAAACAGCAATTATTGCTTCGTAATGACCTATGAATGGGGCTATACCTATGGCCCGCCGATGGCGGTTGCGCCTATAGAAAGCGTAAAGCGTGTGCTTGACTATGCCGTAAGTGAAATCACGCCTTCAAAAATCTGGATGGGAGTCCCTACCTATGGCTACAACTGGACACTGCCGTACGTTATAGGCGGCGAACCGGCTGTTTCAATATCAAATCAAACGGCAATAGAAACAGCATTGAGGTACGGCGCCGAAATCAAGTTTGACGAAAATGCCCAGTCGCCTTACTTTTTTTACACAGATGAGCAGTCAAACATACACGAAGTATGGTTTGAAGATGCGAGAAGCATATACGCAAAGCTAAAGCTTATAGAACAGTACGGTCTTTCCGGCTGCGGCTACTGGAATCTTGAACGTCCGTTTCCGCAAAACTGGATGCTTCTCAACAACATGTACCGCATTTCCAAAAAAACACTGTAACAAAAACTTTTGCGATTTAAGGCCCACTGGTAAGACCGCAGTATTGCATTCGGCTTGTTTTTGTGATAAGCTGTATTTATAGTGTGTATAAGCATTGTATTTTAATTTGGGGGCCTTTTTATGTCGCTTAATAATAAAACTGTTTTGATAACCGGTTCTTCAAGGGGAATAGGCAAAGCACTTGCCTTCGCTTTTGCAAAGGAAGGCTGCAATCTTGTTTTAAACGCTTCAAAAAGCTCTGAGGAGCTTTTAAAAACTCAGGAGGAGCTGAAAAAAAGCGGCTATTACTCATATTCATATCTTGCCGACGTATCTGACTATGAACAGTGCAGCCAGATGTTTTCAAATGTTTCCTCGGTATACGGAAACGTCGATATTCTTATAAATAACGCAGGGATATCACACATAGGGCTGTTTACAGATATGGCGCCGGCCGACTGGAAAAAAGTAATGGACATAAACTTCGGTTCCGTTCTCAACTGCACGCACCTTGCCGTTCCTAAAATGGTAAGCAAAAAATCAGGCACAATAATAAACATAACGTCTATTTGGGGTGACAGGGGTGCTTCCTGCGAGGCGGTATATTCGGCAAGCAAGGGAGCAATAAACGCCTTTACCAAAGCTATGGCAAAAGAACTCGGCCCAAGCGGCATAAGAGTAAATGCTATTTCATGCGGCGTTATAGACACTGCCATGAATCAGTGTTTTACAGAAGATGAAAAAGATGTACTTGCAGACGAAATCGCGCTTATGCGGTTTGGAAAGCCGGAGGAAATAGCGCAGCTTGCGGTTTTCCTTGCCGGAGGCGGAGCGTCGTTTGTTTCTGGCCAAATAATAACTGCTGACGGATGTATGTTCTGAAAAAACCGCGGTAAATACTGCAGCAGATTTTACAGCGAAGTGATTTAGTGCTTCGCTGTTTTTTTGCGCAAAAAAGCCGTCAAACCGAAACTCACGGTCTGACGGCTTTTTTACATGCTGTTTTTTTACCAAATCCCAAGCACAGACTGCATCAAAAGGCTGACGCCGGTAATGCCGACCCAGCAGCAGGCCCCTATGATTATCGGTTTCCCGCCTGTTTTAATAAGCTTTACAATATTGCTGTTTAAACCTATGGCAGCCATTGCAAGCACAATAAAAAACTTGCTGAGTTCTTTAACAGGCGCAAATACTCCTGCGCTTATTCCCATTTTTACAGCAACTGTAGTAATAAGCGATGCAAGAATAAAGTAAACTATAAATGTCGGAAAAACCTTTGCAAAATCAACCTTTTTGCCGTTTATACCGTTTTTCTCCTCTTTTTTTGTGCGAATAAAGGCAAGCACAAGTGTAATTGGTATTATGGCAAGGGTACGTGTAAGCTTTACGGTAACGGCTTTATCCAAAGTTGCGCTTCCCAAGTTCCACATACTGTCCCAGGTTGAGGCCGCCGCCGTAACGGAAGATGTATCGTTTACGGCCGTTCCCGCAAATATGCCGAAAGCTTCTCCCGAAGTTGTTGAAAAACCAAGCATGTTTCCAAGAATCGGAAACAATACCGCCGCAAGAACGTTAAAAAAGAATATAACCGATATTGCCTGAGCAACTTCCTCATCGTCAGCATCTATAACCGGTGCCGTTGCCGCAATGGCAGAACCGCCGCATATTGACGAACCTACACCTACAAGAGTTGATATTTTTGACGGAATATGCAGTGTTTTTTGAAGTACACAGGCAATTATAAGCGACGTTAAAATCGTGCACACAATTATAGGCAATGACTGACGCCCTGTCTTAAGCACAACGTTAAGGTCAAGCCCAAATCCAAGCAGAATGACCGCCCACTGAAGCACTTTTTTTGATGTGAATTTGATTCCGCTTTCCACCTTGCTTTTATCCTTTATAAAAAGAGTGATTATCATTCCCAAAATTATAGCCGTTACAGCACCGCCTATAAGCGGCAGCTTTTTGCCTATGAACCACGAAATAACCGCGATAATAAAACAAAGCCCTATCCCCCAAAAATATGAGTTTGCTTTGTCTGAACTTTTTCGTACGCCAGCAATCAAATTTTCCATTTATTTTTCCTCCGCATTTAAACTTGTAAATGTAGTATAAATACATTTATTCATTATGTAAAATCATCATTTTTTATGCTATAATAAATTCATCTTATTGATAAACAGAGGTGAAATCCATGCTCGACCTTAAAGCCGAAACCTTTTTATGTGTTTGCCGTCATATGAATTTTACAAGAGCATCAGAAGAACTGCATATAACACAGCCTGCCGTTACCCAGCAGATACACAGCCTTGAAAACTATTACTGTGTACGGCTTTTTAACTATTCAAACCGTACCCTGACCCTTACAAAACAGGGGGAATATCTGAGAAGTCACCTTGAGGCCATGTATCACGACACGCAGCGCATAAAAGAAAACCTGTCCGAAGCCGAAACATTTCCCACTCTTAATATAGGCACCACAATGTCTGCCGGAGATTATGTCTGCCCTGAATATTTTGCCGGCTTTATGAAGGCAAATCCGCGGGTGCAGCTTGTAGTAACTCGCCTTGACACAAAAGATATCCTTGAGCTTTTAAACTACGGAAAGCTCGATTTTGCTTTTGTCGAGGGTTATGTGCGCCGTGATATGTATGCCGTAAAAAAGCTTAAGCGCGACGAAATCATTATGGTATGCAGCGCGAAAAGCAATGCAAAGTCAAAAACACAAATTGACGAACTTTTGGATTTTCCCCTTTTGCTTAGAGAAGAAGGCTCCGGAACCCGCGAGATTTTCACTGGATTTTTGAAAGAAAATGAGCTTACTGTTGAAAGCTTCAAAACCAAATGTGAATTTAACAGTCCGACAATAATCAAAAAACTGCTTTTGACAGACTGCGGAATAAGCGCTCTTTACCGCAGTGTTGTAAAAGAATGTATAGAAAACGGTTCTCTTTGTGAAATTAAGCTTAAAGGGTTTCCCATAACACATTACTATAACGCGGTATGGAGAAAAGAAAGCCTGTATGCTGACTTTTATGAAAAAACAATTGATGAAATGATAGCGATAAACAGAGGAAAAATTTACAGCTGATACTTTAAATTCTTTCTGCCCCTTGTTGAGCCTGAACTGTTTAATTAATTATATTTACAATAAAAAAGCGCCGCCGTTATAAAAACGGCAGCGCTTTTTTGTGTGGACACCGTGGAAAAAAGATTTCTTATCTTTCTCAAAAAAGAGCATCCAGTCCTCAAAATAAATCGGATTCTCCGCAGGCAATGACCAATTTTATGATATCATAAACCCTCAGGCTTTTCACTGTTGTGTTCAGACATTCATGCGACTGTTTTCGGTCGGTGTACTCGACATTGATCATTCCTGCTCTGCTTTCTGCTGAAAGACGGCGGGAACTTGTTCGGCTGAACTGTGTCGGGCGGTGGCTTCAAATAGATGATTTGTTTCTGCGCCAATATTTTTGATGAAACAGAGCGTTCAAGAAACGGATAATCCCGCCAGCATAAAAAAGAATGTTTTCGCATATTTTTCATTCTTCTGTCGGTCGGAAGCATTGCGAGGATTTTGCTGTAGCTGCTGTCATTGCTTCGGTGCAGAGCATCCCCTTGGCGGGGAGGCTCACACGCTGTCACAAACGGCTCACACACCGTTCCAACGGACGCAGTAGTGTCTACTGCTTCATCGATGCGGCTATCGCTTACAGGGGCAAAGCTGGGTTCCATATTCGTGGCGTAATTTTCTGTATGCATAGCTTCAGCAAGGGCATCCTCCTGAATGACTTTCATGAGCGCCAGCTTGGAAAGGTTCCGTTCTGCCGCAAGGTCAATATAAAACGAACGCTGCTCATCGGTTTCACAGCATTCCAGTATCACGGCGTTCTGTGTCCAGCCAAGGGACTGTGCCCTTTCCATAAGAACCTGGTTGTTTTCATAAGTGCGGTAAAAATCACGCATCCTGCGGAGATTACGAAGAGAGAAGCCTTTCAGCGATGGAAATTGGTCAGCAAGCATTTCAGCCAAATGTGGGATAAATGCTTTTTCTCCCTGACGGCAGATACATTGACCGATCCGTGTATAAAGCTCCAGCAGTGCCCGATTGCAGGGCTTCTCGTCTTTTTTATAGCATTCAGCTACCGCAGAGGCAACCTGTTCCAGATACAGGGCACTGTTCTTTTTCAATGCTTTCATAGACTTCTCCTTTCCGGCTCCGTGAGAGCCTGTTTTTTTATGTACCCGGCAGAGCAAGCTCCGCCGGTGAAATGCTTGGAATTGTTAGTAGCTTTGTTTCATTTCAAGGCCGCCGTCCTGTTGTGCAGTTGCTTCATCCATATGAACGCCCAGCCGGTTGGGAAGATAATCACTCAGCCAAGTGCCGCCGAAGGCACTGTGTGACTGCAAA
>Ga0183095_10188_pt1 | contig 65925 bp, 40 predicted proteins | sample BioMet4_FD_130346 | JGI IMG/M metagenome (GOLD analysis project Ga0183095, IMG submission 130346) | Microbial communities from bioreactor (seeded with sewage sludge) at LBNL, California, USA - Biofuel metagenome 4 (v2) (version 3) | ecosystem: Engineered > Bioreactor > Anaerobic > Unclassified ... | reverse complement strand
ACTTAAGAGCGATTGATGGGATGAATGGGGCGACTTTGCAGTCGCCTGTTCAGAAAATTGCTGTATAGACAAACTCCCAAGCAACTATGATATGAAAAGAGGATGTGTCTGTTTTGACACACCCTCACTATTGTATAAATGTTGCTGTAGTATATTATAAATAGGACGATATAAATCTACTTATAGCTGGCGGATGATCTCAGATGAATATATAGAATAGTGCCTGTGGTGAGGAGGGTGTTTAGCTTTATAAGCTGCTATTATATAGTAAATTGCCGCCTTCGAAGAGTTTTCGAGGCGGCAATGCTATATGATTAATGACTAATTGCCGGTAAATAAAAACGGCATATTTATAGTTTGAAATGCCAGCTTTGGCGGGTAAGGTCAATGCTAATTTACCAATACCAGGCAAGACCAATAGAAGAGGGATACATTTCGGGACCTTTATTCTTCTCGAAGAAGGAAGTCAGTGCAAAGCGCGCGTTAAAACCTATCCTACGGTATCCGGCTTGTATCAGCATGTTCAGCCCGAGTGGATTGGTATTCAACTTATTGCTTAGCGTGTGTTTATCTCCATCATATTTGGCTCTTGATACTATGCCGGTACGCCATTCCGCTTCAATACCGGTAGCGATGAATGCACGATCGCTTCCCAATCGGGTTTGCCATTCAAGACTGATGGGTAGGCGGAATGCCCAGTAACGAAGCCAACTGCTTTGGTATTCAATACCACTTTTTGCAGGTTTACAAACAGTGATACCGTCTACTTTCTCTAATCCATAGTTGTTGTCGAATTTGTATACAATACGAGCAACACCTAAAGCGGAGGTAACCCCCCAGTGATTATCCGGACTAATGGCTATACCCCCATAAAAAGGATTGATACCCCATTCCCATGATTTGGAATTGATTTGTGGTAGTGAAGATGAATAACGGAAAGTTTTGTCTGCTGATTTGTTAAACCCGAAGTAAATGCCGGCATAATGCGGGTCAAACCGATAATTATCTTTTTTCCGTTTTACAAAAGGGAGGGATACAATTGTGGTTCGCTCTATGCTGCGTCCGTCCAAATAAACGCCTTCGAATACCTGCACGTCTTCAACGCTATCTTTAAGGGCGTTAGTGTTAAACATCTTGACCTTTATTTTTCCATTCTGCTCATTGATGTTGATTTTTCGTCCATTGATATATACGGTTGTGTCTTGTGGAATGCTCTCTTGCGCCATTGCGGTCATGCTAAGCATGAGAGATAGTAAAAATAATATCCGTTTCATAATTGGTAGTATTTATGTATGATTAATAGATTATCGATCAGTCTTTGTTGAACATGAGTGACAGGAGATCGTCACTGTCAATCTCTCCTTCGATGTATATCAAGGTCGCTTCTCCTTTTTTCCCCAAGCGGAAAAGTATATAGCGATTGATACCTTTTTGTATAGGCGGTAGCTGATAGTATCCCGATTGTATGTTGCCGTCGGCTACCACTTCTTTGATTTTTTTTGCATGTTCACGGTCTGCTTCCAAACTACGGTAGATTTCGGACAAAGCCCCTTCCGGCCTTTGCATCTTTAAACTCTGATAATGGGTGATATCCCACGTTTTGGAAAGATTCTTAGACAGTTCGACGTATGTGGAACCTTTTCGGTTGCCGTATTTTTGGAATACGTCAGCTATTTGTAGCCCCTTTTGGGCGTATATGCCTGCGCTGCACAGAAGTAGCAGACTACATAGCAGGGTACGAATAAGCTTGTTCATGACTTTGTTTTTTATTTTGATTTATCTAAATTATTCAAACATCAGTTCGCGCATATCCTCTTTGCTCATCTTCATATCGTTGAAAGCATCAAGAGCTTGTTCGCGTACAAGTTTGGCATCGGTATATTTCTTTCCATTGATAATGACGTAGTCTTGTTGTACCGATTGACTATTCTGAAAAATCTGACTTACACCAATAATTAGTAGCAATCCCGCAGCTATTCCGATCATACTGTACATCACTCTCTGCTTGAAATTGCTTTTCGGACGGGGTTGCTTTCTATGGAATTCCTTTGATTCCATATCCAGTGAAGCAAAAAAAGAGCTGTATATCTCCAGATGTTCCGGTACGTTTTTTTCACTGAAGAAGCGCCTAAGCTCTTTTTCTTCTTCACACGAAGTTCTCCCTTCGAAATAACGTTCCAATAAATCTTCTATCTTCATGCCTGTTTCCTCCTTTTCTTTTCTTGTATAGCTTGCAGGTAAATATCCCTCACTTTCTTGCGTGCTCTCGACAGATTGCTGCGTATGGCTTCGGCACTGCATCCGGTGATTTCTGCAATCTCTTCTGTTTCATACTCTTCGAGATCCTTCATCTGCATAATTGTGCGTTGCAAAGTTGGTAGTGAAGCTATGATTTCGTGCATCAGCCGCATCTCATCATGAGTTTCCATTAGCCGCTCAGGAGTGCTATTCACTGTTGTGTTGCTGACCTGTTCCAGAGAAGTGTTAGTAGTATGCTTGCTTCTGAGTACATCCATACAGAGATTTCGTGTCACAATCATGGCAAAAGCTTCGATGCTTTTGTATTGCTCCATTTCCTCCCTTTTATTCCACAATTTAAGCATTGCTTCCTGCACGGCATCTTCCGCATCTTCCGGGTTGCCGATAATCTTCCGCGCATAATTCAACAATTTGCAGCGGAGTGGTAGTACGCTTATTTTAAACTCTTGGAGTTCCATTTACATGATTAAGACGAATGAGAAAAGTAAACGTGACATGCAAAACTTACTTTTTTTAAAAAAGGACCATCTGTACTGATCAGATGGTCCTTTTATGATTTCAGCATGATTATTGTATCTTTATATCAGTCCGATATATTGAAACAGGCAATCATTGCCGATTTATTTTTTGAAATAGCGGTTGTATAAACCTTCAAAAGCTTTCCCGTGACGAGCTTCATCTTTACACATTTCGTGTACGGTGTCATGAATAGCATCAAGATTTAAAGATTTTGCACGGGTAGCGATTCGCTTCTTATCTTCGCAGGCGCCACATTCTGCATTCATTCTTTTCTCAAGGTTGGTTTTAGTGTCCCAAACACAGTCGCCCAACAACTCTGCAAATTTAGCAGCGTGTTCCGCTTCTTCCCAAGCTATTCTTTTGTAGGCTTCCGCTACTTCGGGATATCCTTCGCGGTCGGCTTGGCGACTCATTGCTAAATACATTCCGACTTCTGTACATTCACCCATGAAATGATTGTTCAGATCTTTAATCATTTCTTCGTCACATCCTTTTGCTACACCGATTACGTGCTCATCGGCAAAAGTTAATGCACCACCTTGCTCTTCTGTAATTTCAACAAATTTGCTAGCCGGTGCCTTGCATAGAGGGCATTTTTCAGGCGCAGCATCACCTTCGTATACGTAACCGCATACGGTACATCTAAATTTTTTCATTTTCCGATTTTAATTGAATTAGTTATTTATCAGTTTCAGACGCTATGCGTCATTGCGTTTGCAGTATTTGCAGATACCTTTATAATAATAGTGTTCTTCCTGCACATAATGCCCTCCTATTTCCAGTGCTTCCACTTTTTTAATATCTTTACTTAAAGGAAGGTCATAAACCCTGCCACAACATTTACACAGAAAATGCGCATGTGGCGAGGTATCGGCATCATAGCAGGTATTTCGTTCGTCTATAGTCAGTGTTTGTGCTGCCCCATTTTCACTCAAAAGCTTAAGGGTATTGTATACCGTAGTTTTTGACAACGTAGGCATAGAAGGCGATAAAGATTCATAGATTTGTTCCACAGTAGGATGTGTACGGTGTTCTACAAGATATTGCATAATGGCAATACGTTGCATTGATGGTTTAATGTTATGCAGTTCTAGTAATTTAATGGCGTCCATCTCTTATGAATTTTACAAAGTTGTAATAATTACACTCGGTTTGTCGGCAAAGGTATATAGATTTTTATTTTTCCAAAAGTTTTTCGAAGCTTTTTTTAGTAAGGTCATATTAATACCGTATTTTTGCAGAAAATAGAATAGATATTCAATTATGAACCACGGATTTGTTAAAGTTGCTGCTGCGGTGCCGCATGTTAAAGTTGCGGATTGCAAATTCAATGCCGGAGAAATAGAGCAAAATATCATTAATGCCGACAATGCCGGTGTGCAAATAGTTGTGTTCCCCGAACTTTGTATTACGGGATACACATGCGGTGATTTATTCGGTCAGCTTTTGTTGTTGGAAGAAGCTGAGATGGGTTTAATGCAAATACTCAACAGTACACGGCAGTTGGATATTGTTTCTATCATTGGGGCTCCTGTGCCTGTTGGCGGCTCGTTATTAAATACTGCAATTGTCATTCAGAAAGGAAGAGTATTGGGAGTTGTTCCTAAAAAATATCTCTGTAATTATAAAGAATTCTACGAAAAGCGCTGGTTTGCCTCTGCTTCGGAAGTTACAGAAACATCAGTTCGTTTGTGCGGACAAAATATTCCTTTAGGAGAAAATCTGCTCTTTGAAACATCCGATGCTACTTTTGGGGTTGAAATATGTGAGGATATGTGGGCTACCATTCCTCCAAGTTCATATCTTGCTTTGCAGGGCGCTGAAATATTATTCAATATGTCGGCAAGCAATGAAAGTATTGGTAAACATAATTATCTATGTTCGTTGATAGCTCAGCAGTCTGCAAGGTGTATTGCAGGGTATGTGTTTAGCTCTTGTGGCTTTGGCGAATCTTCTACTGATCTCGTATTTGCGGGCAATGGTTTAGTTTATGAAAACGGTACCCTGCTTGCACGGTCAAAGCGCTTCTCATTTGATAGTCAGATGACTATTAGCGAAATAGATGTGGAACGCATACGGGCGGAGCGGAGGATGAATACCACTTTCGCTACATGTAAAGGTCAGTGTACTTCTGATAAACCGGTCCAACGTATACCGGCCGATATATTCAAACCACGATCGTTTACCATCACACGTCGCTTCGATAAACATCCTTTTGTCCCCCAGGGACCTGAACTGGATGAACGTTGTGAGGAGATATTTGCCATACAAGTGGCTGGATTGGCGAAGCGCTTAGTACATACTTCTGCTAAAACAGTTGTCGTTGGGATATCCGGTGGTTTGGATTCTACTTTAGCTTTATTGGTTTGTGTAAGGACATTCGATAAGTTAGGGTGGGAGAGAAAAGGTATAATAGGAGTTACAATGCCAGGCTTTGGGACTACCGATCGTACTTATACCAATGCATTATCTCTGATAAGTTCGCTTGGAGTCACCATTCGGGAAGTAAATATAAAAGATGCTTGTATTCAGCATTTTGAAGACATTGATCATGATATGAATGTGCACGACGTGGTGTATGAGAATTCTCAGGCACGCGAACGCACACAAATCCTCATGGATATTGCAAATCAGACTTGGGGATTGGTTATTGGTACGGGTGATCTCTCGGAGTTGGCATTGGGGTGGGCGACTTACAATGGTGACCACATGTCGATGTATGGAGTAAATAGTAGTATACCTAAGACTCTGGTGAAACATCTAGTTCAATGGGTGGCCGATCATGATGTAGATGAAGCTTCACGGGCTACTTTACTGGATATAGTAGATACACCGATTAGCCCGGAGCTCATTCCGGCTGATGAAGATGGCAATATCTCGCAGATAACAGAAGATTTGGTTGGTCCCTATGAACTACATGATTTTTTCCTTTACTACTTTATGCGGTTTGGTTTTCGACCGGCTAAAATCTATGCTATTGCAGTTTCTACTTTTGAAGGCGATTATGATGAGCAAACAATAAAGAAATGGCTGGGTGTGTTTTTCAGACGCTTCTTTAATCAACAATTTAAACGTTCGTGTCTACCTGACGGTCCTAAAGTAGGAAGTATCTCTATTAGTCCCCGAGGAGATTGGCGTATGCCTAGTGATGCCTCTTCCGCATTATGGCTTAGTGAGATTGAAGCATTGTAAAGAAACTGTTGTTGATAGAATAAGATGGGGAAAGTCATTTCTTTTTCCCATAGTATTTGTTGTATATTTGTTTGAATTCATTTCCTTTTCTGAATCCTTCCAACCAAGAGTTGAGTGTCTTGAGCAAAATGGGAGCTTGCTTACTGATCCCCCAGGAGTAAAATTGCGTAAAGCTGATGGCAGTATTGATATCTATTTGAGGCATGCTGTCGGCAGCGGCACGAGCTATTTCCTGATCACATACGGCATAATCAATATCGCCGTGGGCAACCAATGAAATAAGTTGTTCCGAACCGTATTTTTCGATTTCTTTGACATAGATAGTATCTCCGATTTCGTTACCTAAATTTTTGATACGCAATAAGGATGGAGAATTCTTCACTACATATAGAGTTTTTTTAGCCAAATCCAATTGACTTTTAATGAAGGTACTATCTTTCGCCGGCTTCTTTCGCTGTATTAAAACTTGTTTGCTAAGAATAATCGGATTGGTAAGTAGCAAAGAATCTTTGAGGTCGCTTGTTGCTAAAAGACTGTTAGCTATAATATCATACTTACCTTCAGCCAGCCCCTCAAGTTGCTTGTCAAAACTCATTTCCGGAGCAATGGTAACTTTCAAACCATGATCCCGAGCAAAAGCTTGTATAAGCTCATAATGAAATCCGGACAGCGTATCGCCATTCACATGGAAGCTGATGGAATTATATTCAGTGGTGACACGAAGTTCTTTACTTGCCATTATGGCTGGATAGTCACGTGGATGACCATGCTTTTCTTTGTTGAAAATAAAATGAGCCAAGGCAACAGCTATAACGCCTATAACTATATATCTCAATAACTTTGTTTTGGCTATATTCATAATAGATTGATTTAATCAAACATATTCCAAGAAAGACCTAGCTTAAGTAGACGAGGATTGATGGGGTAATGCGGAACTAAAAAAGAATTGCGATTACCCATTCCTTGATTGACATGGTACATCATTACGAAGAAGCGTGTCCGTTTTAAATGAAGATTCGCATAAACATTTACAATGGGATATCCCCCTATTTCTACTTGATCTGTGGCTGATTGCACATGATACTGCTGTATGGCGGGCATATATGCCGGTGCATGATATTTAGAAAAATAACTAACATCAGCACCTAATTGTATGCTTAATACTTTTTTCGCGACTTTTGCTTGTAGATAGAAGTTATGGTAGAATGACAAATCCGGTAAAGGTATGATATCTTTCTGGCTGCTCTTTTGCCATGTCACCTCATTATCCAAATGGAAAATGCCAAGGCGGAAGTTTTGCTTAAAGGTAGCAGATACTATCTGTATATTTTGACTATATTGCTCCGGTAAAGCATTCTGGTTGAAATAAGTGTAATTTTTTATATTTTCCACACCAATCCTTAAGTTACTTCCCCATCTTTCAAAATTCAATTCTCCTTCAATATGGCTTCGGAATTCTTTGTCCATATTGTCGTTGTCCCAAAAGAAATGATTGGAATGGTAATGACGCATATAGAACGACGGAAGAGTGTTTGTTATAAAAGCGCGTCCTATCAGATTGACAGTATCTTTACCAAATGAAAAGTTCATATCCATATTACCGTTGACACGGAACTGCCCCAAGGCTTTATCTAAAAGACCTATTTCTCCATTGATATTGTAATGTAAAAATCGTCCCTGTTTTTTTGCTAATTCGCCACCTATATAAACTTCTTGTTCGGTATAGCGAGTTGTTTTCACACTATCCAGGTCAGTGCGTACTTGCAGCGTATCCATCAGGTCATATCTGCTGTATTTATGTGAAATATATGCCGTCAATCCGGCTTTAGCGTATTTGTTAAATCCTTCCAATAAAGCAACGCCAAATACGTTTTTTATACTGAAAGCTTCCGTGGAGTCTTTTGAAGCGAGCTTTTTACTAAAATACGAATTGGCATATAACTTTTCGGCTTCAGTCTTGGCTCCATAGCTGTGCTTCGCTCCCTCAAGTTTGAAAGTATGTATAAAGCTTGTGACCGGAACAAATTCCTCCAAATCAACCGTATCTTTCTTCTGTTCGTCTATCTTGGTAGTATTTCGCTTGAAACCGAGTCGATATCGATGAGTGAGATACAAGTAATAATCATTATTACGGTTTGTAGCGGGTTGGTCAAAATTGACAGGAATAGTAGTCGATTCATATTCTTTTTTCCCCTCGGCCATATTTTCGGGGCGGGTGATATATTGATCATTTTGAATACCGCCATTCTCATTCATTTTCAGGTTATAGGTGTTGAAAACACCTTGAATCTGGTAGCGATCGCCAATATAGCTACCAAACAATCTACCGTTAAAATGAGCTGTGGACTGGTTGGAATACAATCCGCGTCCGTATAAATAGTCAATATTAAATCCAAAAGCAGCCCTTTTATTGACATTAACCGAGAAATATGATTTGAAGCGTTCTTCTCCGTTCACTTTATCCCCGGCTTTATAATAAGTCAGGTTGGTATAAGGGACATTACTATTGGTGAAATTGATTTGATCCGGATTCTGAAAGAAGCTTGAATACGGTTCCATAAAGATGGAAAGGTAGTCGTAATTGCTACGCTCGAAAAATGAACGTGATAAACGTGGTGAACCTAGGTTACCGATATAATTATAATGACCTGTTATGCCTTCTACCAAATTGGTATTTTGAAAATGATGGTAAACTGTATCCACGGGTATGATAATACGATTACCCAATGTTTCACTTAGTCTCCACATATACAGTTTGGGTGGGAGACTTTGTATCTCGGTACTATCGTTATTCAAATTGGCTGGTCGTGTGGACGGATCTACCTGATTACCGAATTGGTCACGGTTATTTCGATTGAGAGTTTGTTGGGCATATATGCTCAATACTCCAAGAATAGACAATATGATGTATGTAAGAAGAAAGCGTCTCATAATTAGTCGCAAAGATACAATAAAAAATTATTCACCTGCTGAATTCTATGTTTTTTGCCTATTTTTACAAACGTACGATTGTCTTCTTGATCTTGATATATTTAGAGACTTTTCTGTTGCGAAAATATCTGTGATAATTTAGTTGGATACTGAAAATTAGCTCATTAAAAAGGGGCTCCGTTGCATTAACGAAGCCCCTCATTAAATCTTTAATTTCGGTGATATCCAATAAAAGAATAATTCGGATTATACTTTTTGAATCAATTCCATACCTTTTTTTATGGCTGCTTCATTCATTGGTATCAAATGGTGGTGACGTTCTGGCAAAGTCTTTTTCAGACCTTTTATAACGCTCTCTAGAGTAACCATTGGTTTAAGCTTTAATAAACCTCCGAGTACGATCATATTAAATGCTTTTGCATTATTCATTTCATTGGCTGCGTCCATTGCATCGATTCGATATACATTGATGTCTTTTCGTGTGGGCGGATGGATTATACCATATCCGTCATATATTAAGACACCACCTGGTTTCACACGGTTTTCAAATTTCTCGAGCGATGGCTGATTTAATATGATAGCTGCATCGTATTTGCTCAATATCGGTGACGAGATCTTATTGTCACTGACAATAACTGTTACGTTTGCAGTACCACCACGTTGTTCGGGGCCGTATGCCGGCATCCAGGTTACTTCCTTTCCTTCCATTAATCCCGAGTATGCCAATATCTTACCCATAGACAAGACACCCTGTCCACCGAAGCCTGCTATAATTATTTCTTCTTTCATAGTTCCTAATCTTTATTCACTCATTATTTGTCTTTTAAATCTCCAAGTGGATAATATGGGAACATGTGTTCCTGCATCCATTTGTTTGATTTATCTGCTGACATTTTCCAACCTGAGTTACAGGTTGATACAATCTCGACTAAATTAGAACCTTTGCCGGCCATTGAGTTTTCAAAAGCTTTACGAATAGCTTTCTTTGCTTTCTTAATTGCAGGAACTGTTTCCACACTCTGTCTGGTGACGTATGCCGTACCTTCCAATTGAGCTGCAATATCTGCCATCTTAAGGGGATATCCATGCAATTGGACATCACGCCCATAAGGACTTGTAGACGTTTTCATACCCACTAAAGTAGTGGGAGCCATCTGTCCTCCTGTCATACCATAAATGGCATTGTTGATGAATATAATAGTGATATTATCGCCACGATTCAAAGCATGAATAGTTTCGGCTGTACCAATACAAGCTAGGTCACCGTCTCCTTGATATGTAAATACCAATCGGTCAGGCCACAATCTTTTGATGGCGGTGGCAAGTGCAGGTGCACGTCCGTGAGCCGCTTCTTGCCAGTCAATATCAATATAATTATAGATGAACACAGCACATCCTACCGGAGAAATACCGACGGCTTTTTCCGCCATTCCCATTTCTTCGATGACCTCGGCAATCAGTTTATGCACAACACCATGGCTACAACCTGGGCAATAGTGCATGGGATTATCGTTCATCAGGGTTGGTTTCTTGTAAACCAAGGCTCCTGCGTTTATGATATCTTCTCTTGTCATAATCTTAATTTTAGGTGGGTAACTTTATTGTTTACCCGAACGTTTGATAGATCGTAGAAACAATTCAAGGAACTTAATAACGATAGCGCTTCCACACAAGTAAACGAATAATGAGTTACCGTTTTTTCCTGTAAAATAGAGGATAACCGCTACCAATACAAGTATCATAAAAATGATGTTTAAAATACTTCTTATTTTATCAGAGTTCATATTCATATTGTTTATCTAAATTCTGATTTTAAAAAAGCTTTTCTTTTAATGCGTGCACTATTTCATCCGGGTCGGGTACAATACCGCCTAAGCGTCCGAAATGTTCAACGCGTATTTTACCGTTTACTGCCAAACGAACATCTTCGATCATCTGACCGGCGTTTAGTTCTGTAACCAACATCCCTTTTACTCTGTCGGCGTACGAAGCAATGACTTTTGTAGGGAAAGGCCATAATGTGATAGGGCGCAGCATGCCAACTTTTATACCTTCTTCACGTGCCATTTCCAATGCTTTTTGTCCAATGCGGGCCATAGAACCGAAAGCTACAATAAGATATTCGGCATCTTCACATTGAATTTCTTCATAGCGAACTTCATTCTCTTCTATTAGCTTGTACTTAGCTTGAAAGCGTAGATTATTCTTTTCCATTTCCTCAGGTTTCAACTCAAGTGAGGTAATGATATTAGGCTTACGCATATTTGTTCTTCCGGTGGTTGCCCATGGACATTCTGCTATGATTTCTTCTTCGGTACGACGGGCCCTTTGAGCAGGAAGCACTACCTTTTCCATCATTTGACCAATAACACCATCAGCTAAAATAATAGCCGGATTACGGTATTTGAAAGCTAACTTGAAGCCTAAATCTACAAAATCAGCCATCTCTTGCACGGATGCCGGTGCAAGCGCTATTAGACGATAATCGCCGTGGCCTCCACCTTTTACAGTCTGAAAATAATCAGCCTGACTTGGTTGGATAGTTCCCAACCCCGGACCACCACGCATTACATTTACAATTAAACAAGGGAGTTCGGCACCTGCAATATATGAAATGCCTTCTTGTTTCAAGCTGATGCCGGGACTGGATGAAGAGGTCATAACCATCTTTCCGCTTCCGGCGCCGCCATATACCATATTAATAGCTGCTACTTCACTTTCTGCCTGAAGCACTACCATTCCCGTAGTTTCCCAGGGTCTTAAGTCTGCAAGAGTTTCCAGTACTTCCGATTGGGGAGTAATAGGATATCCGAAGTATCCATCTACGCCGCAACGGATTGCTGCATAAGAGATCGCTTCGTTCCCTTTCATTAATACAACTTCTTCTGCCATATTATACAGATTTACATGTTTATTCTACTTTGATTTTATATACGGAGATGCACCCGTCCGGACATACGTTTGCACATGCAGCGCAGCCGATACAGTCATCTTCCAATACGGGGTGGGCAAAATTATACCCTTTCATATTTACTTCTTTGGCGAGGGATATTACATCCACAGGACAAGCGACCACGCATAAGTTGCATCCTTTGCAACGTTCGGTGTTCACTACAATCGCTCCTTTTATCTTTGCCATAATTTACGTTTACTTTTATATTTAATGATTGTACATGTCTTTATTAAAGAAATTCAATATGTTCATAGCCATTTCTTCTGCTTGGGCGGCAGGGCTGTTTGGATTGATTTCGATAGCTAGTCGATAATTATTTAACGCTTCTTGCCAGTTTCCCAGCTTTCTGTAAGCGTTTCCTTTAAGATAATATGCTTCGTCATGGGAAGAAGGTGAGGTTTGGAGATAATGATCAAGCATCCGGATTGCCTGTTCCACATTCCCCTGATTGATAAGCTCTTTGATTGTTTTCAGTTGCTCCATATCCATATCAATTTCCGGTTATTAGTGGGCAAATATAGTCTTTATTTGTAGACGGAAAGCAACAATTTCGTGAAAAATAAGAAAATGCCATGTGAAAACTTAAAAACCCGGAATCAAGACATTTTATCAAAATGTCAATGATCCGGGTTTTGACCTATTGAAAACTGATCTTTTATTTAACTAATTTCTTGTTGATATACAGATTTTTAAGTGTAACATCTTTTGCACCGGTTATGCTATTTCCATTCTTGGATACATTGTTGAAATGAGAATCTTCAACGCTAATATTGTAAACATGATCATTGTCACCAAGACCAACGATACTTACTCCATATTCACTTTTCTCACTGGTGATATTTTTGAGATGAACGTTTCTTACGATAGGAGTAAACCCACGGTTACATTTTTCTCTATTCTCATATTGAAGATTGATATGTAATATGGCTTCCCTGCATTGCCCTACAGTAATGTTCCGTACAAATACATTTTCAATAAGCCCTCCACGGCATGTACTGGTCTTAATACGGATGACTCTATCTAATTCAGGGCTATCCATTTTGCAGTCTTCGACAAATAAATTGCGATACCCACCGGATATCTCACTTCCTACTACTACGCCGCCATGACCATTTTTCATAAAGCATTTGCGCACAATGATATTCTCACTTGGAATATTCCACTTTCGCCCATCGGCATTACGCCCCGATTTAATGGCTATGCAATCGTCACCGGTATCGAAAATACAATTTTCAATCAGTACATTTTTGCAAGATTCCGGGTCACATCCGTCACCATTAGGTCCCCGGTTGAAAACATGGACACCACGGACAATAAGGCTTTCACAAAATAATGGATGGATTACCCAGAATGGTGAATTAAGTAAAGTGACATCTTCTATCAAAACTGTATTGCAAGAATAGAAATTAATGAGTTGCGGGCGCATACCATCTTCTGGAGTCATGATACGCTTATAGATAGGGGTTGATGTTTCACCATACATTAGAAGTCGTTCGCGTCCTCCATTGCGTTGAGCTACCATACCTTCTTTCCAACCATATTTGGGTGCGCCACACATTGCCCACCAATTTTCGTTTGCTCCTTGTCCATCAATAACTCCTTTACCTGTAATTGCAATATTTGTTTCGCCGTAGGCATAAATGAGAGGATGTGCATTGTAGCAATCTATACCTTCCCAACGTGTAAGAACAGCAGGGAAATATAGACTTTGATCGGTCGAAAACTTCAGTATAGCTCCTTCTGATACGTGAAGATTCACATTACTCTTTAGAGTGATAGGACCTGTATAAAAAGTTCCTTTTGGAATAACGACTGTTCCACCTCCATCCAAACTGCATTTCACTATGGCTTGGTTAATTGCTTCATGGCAAGGATCATTTGGGGTATCGGGTTTTGCTCCGAAATCTGTAATATTGTAAGTTCGATCGGGGAAAGAAGTCTTTTTAATCTGACTCTCGATCATCGCGCTTTCTCTGAAAGCTTTGTCAAAATCAATCGGGTTAGCGTAAGTTATTACGGCCGACAGAACTAGGCAAAGTATTCCGAATAATTTCTTCATGCGTCCTCTTTTTATTGGTTATTAGATATTTTGATGCAAAAATAAGGAAAGCTTTCTATTCCATTGGATGAGATTTTGACTGAAAAGGTGCAATAATTGATAGTATATAAGCCTTATTCATATAGTTATTGGATACTATATTTTTTTTTAAGTATCAATATTACTATAGTTTGAAACAAAATTGTTTTTTTTGACATAATAAAAAGGCTTCTTTTGCAACATCTTTTCCGTCGAAGAAGTTTTTTACGGATTCGACCCTGATTATTAGAACTATGGATCATGCCTTAATTCGTTTGTATAATTATAAGATTAATGTATATATATGAAAAGCACTAAAAACACTTCGTTGACGAAGTTAATCCCTGTAATGATTTGCTTTTTTGCGATGGGATTTGTTGATCTGGTTGGCATTGCGTCCAACTATGTAAAAGCTGATTTGGGACTGACAGACTCCCAAGCCAATATCTTCCCTTCCTTAGTATTCTTTTGGTTCTTGATTTTCTCTGTACCTACCGGAATGTTGATGAATCGTATAGGGCGGAAAAGAACGGTACTTTTTAGCCTTGTGATTACATTCTTTTCTTTATTATTACCCGTATTCGGTGATAGTTATGCATTGATGTTAATCTCTTTCTCTCTTTTAGGTATTGGCAATGCATTGATGCAAACGTCACTTAATCCACTACTCTCAACGATTGTGAGTAAGCATAAGTTGGCTAGTAGCCTCACTTTTGGTCAGTTCGTGAAAGCAATTGCCTCTTTTTTAGCCCCATACATTGCTATGTGGGGAGCAACAGCTATTCTTCCTTCATTTGGGCTTAGCTGGCGTATATTATTTCCTGTTTATGCCTTGATTTCTGTCGTTGCAGTGGTGTGGCTGAATGCGACCTCAATTAAAGAAGAAATCGAAAAAGGGACGCCTTCTACATTTATACAATGTCTTGCTCTCTTGGGTAAGCCATTCATTCTTCTTTCATTTATCGGAATTATGTGCCATGTGGGTATTGATGTAGGAACTAACACTACTGCTCCGAAAATCTTAATGGAACGTGTTGGCATGAGTCTTGCCGAAGCCGGTTTCGCAACGAGTCTTTATTTTATATTCCGTACTGCCGGTTGTTTGCTGGGCTCCTTTATTTTGAGACGTATCTCGTCTAAATTATTTTTTGTTATTAGTGTCTGCATGATGCTTCTGGCAATGGCTGGACTTTTTGCATCTCGTGATATTAGGGTGATATACCTATGTATAGCTTTGATTGGCTTTGGGAATTCCAATGTATTTCCGATTATTTTTTCACAAGCTTTGCTATGGATGCCCGAAAAGAAGAATGAAATTTCCGGGCTAATGATTATGGGATTATTTGGAGGAACAATATTTCCGCTTGCAATGGGATTAGCTAGTGATGCTGTAGGGCAAGGAGGTGCGGTGTTGGTAATGACAGTCGGAGTTGTTTTTTTGCTATTTTATATGTTTTCTATTAAAAAAGAAGCTTAATTCGCTTTTTATAAATAATAAGAAAGAGTTATGAATAAAATTATAGTCGGAATGGGGGAAGCATTATGGGATGTACTTCCTCAAGGTAAGAAAATAGGAGGGGCTCCGGCCAACTTTGCTTATCATGTTTCTCAATTCGGTTTTGATAGCCGTGTAGTTAGTGCGGTAGGAAGTGATGCTAATGGAAAAGAGCTATTGGATATATTTGCGGAGAAGAGGTTGCAAGGATTAATAGAACAAGTGAATTATCCAACAGGTACGGTACAGGTAACTCTTGATGCGGAAGGTGTACCTTGTTATGAAATTCATGAAGACGTAGCTTGGGATAATATTCCGTATTCCGATAAATTGAATAGGTTGGCTTTATCAACACGTGCGGTTTGCTTTGGGTCATTAGCTCAACGCAGTGCAGTGAGTCGCGCTACCATTCAGCATTTTCTTGATGTGATGCCTGATGGAGAAGGGCAATTGAAGATATTTGATATCAATCTCCGTCAGAATTTTTATACTAAAGAGATCCTTTGTGATTCAATGTCTCGTTGCAATATCTTGAAAATAAACGATGAAGAACTGATCATTATCAGTCGCCTTTTTGGTTATCCGGGCATTGATTTACAGGACAAGTGTTGGATATTAATAGCTAAATACAATCTTAAAATGCTTATTCTGACTTGTGGTACAAACGGCAGCTATGTGTTTACTCCGGGGAGTGTTTCTTTCCAAGAAACGCCGAAAGTTCCGGTTGCTGATACGGTTGGGGCAGGTGACTCCTTTACGGCTGCTTTTTGTGCTTCCCTCTTATCGGGGAAACCCATTCGGGAGGCTCATCAACTTGCGGTCCAAACGTCTGCTTATGTGTGCACGCAAAGTGGAGCGATGCCCGAATTGCCTGATAGTTTGAAAAATAAGATAAAGGATGTTTGATTTATCGAATTTTTAATGTATAAATATCTAAGCTTTGCATTCTTACATAGAAAAGGTTGTGCTTTCATTCTTATATGATGACAAAAAAGATCTTTCCATTTCTGTTTGCTTTGTTAACCTTGGTGTTGCTAACTTCGTGTACTGATTACGAGCCACGCTATCGAATCGGTGTATCTCAATGCAGTGATGATGCATGGCGTCATCAAATGAATAAAGAGATCATTCGGGAAGCTCTTTTTTATGATAAAGTGGAAGTTGAAATTTGCACGGCTCATGATAGCAATGAGCAGCAAAAAGAAGATATTCACCATTTTATCAATGAAGGCGTTGACTTATTAGTGGTTGCGCCTAACGAGGCAGCTCCTATTACTCCTGTCGTAGAAGAAGCTTATAATCGTGGAATTCCGGTAATTGTAGTCGATCGTAAGATCCTTTCCGATAAATATACGGCTTATGTTGGTGCAGATAATTACGAAATAGGCAAAGCTATAGGCAATTATATTGGCGTCATGTTGCATGGCAAAGGTAATATTGCTGAGCTTACCGGTTTATCGGGCTCCACGCCTGCTATGGATCGTCATCAGGGTTTTGTTTCTGCAATCGCTGGTCATCCCGGCCTTCATCTCCTTGCCCATGAGGATGCCGGGTGGCGCAGGCCATTGGCTGAAGGAAAGATGGATACCATGCTTAGCCGCTTCTCTCATATTGATGTGGTTTATGCTCAAAATGATCCGATGGCTGCGGGAGCATATACTGCAGCTTTGCAGAGGGGAAGAGAACGTGATATCCGCTTTATCGGTACGGATGCGTTACCGGGAAAAGATTTGGGAGTGGAGCTGGTATTGTCCGGTAAGCTGGACGCTACTTTTATTTATCCTACCGGGGGGGATAAAGTCATGCAGATTGCGATGAAGATATTGAAGAAACAGCAATTCCCCCGGGAAACATTACTGAATACTTCTGTAGTGGATAAGACCAATGCTTTGATTATGCAGATGCAGACAGCACATATCTTTACTTTAGATGAAAAAATAGAGATGCTGAATGGCAAAATTAATCAATATCTTGACCGCTACACTACCCAAAAGATAATGCTTTATGGTAGTCTGTTGATGCTTTTGTTGGTAATAGGGCTCCTTATTGCTGTGTACTTTTCGCTGCGCGCTAAGAACAAGTTAAATAATAAACTCTCTCTCCAAAAACAAAAATTAGAGTTACAACGGGATAAACTGGAGCAGCAAAAACTATTGTTGGAAGGACAGAAGAGTCAGTTGGAACGGCTTTCTCGTGAATTAGAGGAAGCGACGCATGCCAAGTTAGTGTTCTTTACCAATGTATCGCACGATTTTCGCACCCCCCTGACTTTAATATCAGATCCTGTTAATCAGCTATTAGAAGATTCTTTGCTTAGTGAACGTACCCATCATTTTTTGGAGTTAATCAAGAAGAACGTCAATATTCTGCTGCGGCTGGTTAATCAGATTCTTGATTTTCGTAAAGTAGAGAATGGACGGATGGAGTTTCATTCCGAACCTTTCGATATGTTGGAGAATTTTCGGAATTGGAATGATTCTTTTCGGCTGGCTTTTCTAAAAAAACATATTTCTTTCCATTTTGAAATATCTTCCGAATTGAATTTTAATATTATGGCAGATGGAGAGAAGATGGAATGTATTTATTTTAATCTACTTTCCAATGCAGTGAAGTATACTCCGGAAAACGGGTCGGTTGTCGTAAAATTGGATACGATTCATGAAGACGGAGCGGAAAGAGAAAAAGAAATTTGTTTTTCTGTATTTAATTCCGGTAGTTATATCTCTCCGCAGGAAGTTGAAGCTGTGTTCGAACGTTTTTATCAGGTTAGTGGGCATCAAGCGGGTACTGGAATTGGACTTGCATTAGTGCATGCTTTTGTTGAAATGCATAGTGGTCATATTTCTGTGAATAGTGACAGGAAAGGGACTACCTTTTACGTTACTTTCCCTATTCAGCACATTGCGCTCCAGACTCCTATTGCGAGTGTAACATTACCCGACGAGAGTATACCTTACAGTGTATTGGAACAAGAAGCTCTTGACGATGATAAAATACCATCTTCAGATCTTCCCTCGATTTTAATCATTGATGATAATCCCGATATCCGCCAATATGTAAAGATGCTCCTTACGACGGAATATAATGTTCTTGAAGCCCAAGATGCGAACAAGGGAATCCGTCTGGCGATGAAATATGTCCCTGATGTTATTGTTTCAGATGTAATGATGCCCGGGATGGATGGCATTGAGTGTTGCCGTCATTTGAAGAGTGAAGTACAGACCTGTCATATTCCTGTGATTCTTCTTACAGCTTGCTCTCTTGATGAACAACGCATGCAAGGCTATGATGGTGGTGCTGATTCTTATATTTCAAAACCTTTTAGTTCGCAATTGTTGTTATCGCGTATCCGCAACCTGATTGCTTCCCGGCGGCAGCTTCGGCAATTTTTAGGTGATGAGCAGATGCTTGTAAAGGAGGATATCTCGGATATGGATAAAAATTTCGTATCTCGTTTCAGAGTACTGATAGAGAAAAAAATGAAAGAGTCCGGATTAAACGTGGAAGATTTGGGACGGGATATGGGCATGAGTCGTGTGCAACTTTATCGGAAACTAAAGTTCTTAACAAATTATTCACCTAATGAGCTTTTGCGTCAGATGCGTCTGAAAAAAGCGGCATCTCTGCTTGCCTCTTCCGATCTGACAGTTGCAGAGATTGCTTATGAAGTAGGTTTCTCTTCTCCTTCCTATTTTACTAAATGCTATAAAGAAGAGTTTGGAGAAAGTCCGACGGATTTTTTGAAGCGGAAAGAGGGAAACCGGAAAGCTTAAAATTGCAAGAGGCAGATGAATCAGAAATTGAATTTTTCTATTATTCTAATCATATCAAGCTATTATTAAATTGAAGTGCAAAAACAACAAATAAATCAAAGGATAACTATATATTTATAAAACAGGGGATGCGCTCAAAGCAACATCCCCTGTTCTATAAAAAGATTTCCTAAGGTTTATCCAAGCGGATCATCGTCTTTACCATCTCCACCGGTACCACTGCCACTTCCAGAGCCATTACCGCCATCTGTATTGCTTCCGGACAGATATAAACTATTGGCTGGATACAACCCGTTATCACTCACCAAACCCAGATAAAACTCCAGATGATCGGCACTCCAAGTGGTAGGTATAGTCACATCTACTTTTCCTTCGGCACGTGTAGCCCCATGAGTGGCATATACGGCTTCTTTCTTAGTAACGTTGTATACCAATGGCATCGTCAAATCTGTAGCTTGTGCATTACCTTGCCCGGTATTATTCGTCCATGCAAAAGCAATCTTCCCATCACTTTTAGTAGCCGAAGCCTCTGTTAGCGGGGTTAAATTACCATGTGAGACCAATACCTTGCTATAGGTAATGCTCTCATTGGTCATGGCTTGTTTAATCACATAAGACACTGCCGAATTAAAAGCTGACTGATGTTCTTTAACTCCATTATAACCTATACGCAAATAAGCTGTTATCGGTTGTAGAAAACCAATCACATGAGCAAAACGTTCTTTCTGCGCTGACTGTGCAGCCGAACGGGTTTGAGTTACATTTTGAGGCATTGAACGCATATAACTGATACCTTTCCACGAACTGCCTATCACATTACCAACTTTTCCTGAGAATCCGCCGAGGATTCCTTTTTTTATAGTTCCCATTTTTTTAAATTTTAAAAATTAATACTCTTGTTATCGGACTTGGCACGAGCTCTTTTGCCTTGTCACGACACAAAGATAGGGAGGGTTTAGGCAGTCTTTTTAAACGGCGTTCGGCTTGCGTTACTTTGCGTTATTTTGCTGTATTATATAAACCAAAGATTCTTTTTTCCAAAAGCAGGAAGTACTTTACTATCGAAGAACGGAATAATCTGTGCCATCATTTCGGGATACTTCACCGTGACAGGCAAATTCTGCTGACTGACCGATTTCCAATACATCCGCGAAAACTGATAAACCTGAGCTACCAATTGATGCGCAACTTCTTCACCGACTATCTTTCTGCTTCCTCCGGCATCCGGAGCAATGGCAATCTTAATCTTTAATGGCAAATGATACTTACCCTTAAATTCATTATCCATCGAATACCGTGTATTGTTGAATAAAAGAAACTGTTCCTTTCCAAGTTCCACATAAGTGCCGCTAACAGGCATCAATCCTTCAAAGTCCGTGTCGAATGCTAGCACTTCACTTTCTTCCGTTTTATTGATAGTCACTACATACACCGGTATATCCAGCCCTTGTGAATACAGCATGCTTACAATCGGTTTAGCTTCCTTTCCGCTCATCGTCTTATAATAATGGATAACGATTCTTTTTGGTAATTTACGCTCATTGCTCACATACATACGCATCGCTTTGCGCAATTGTACGGCTATACTTTCCAAATCATCATTACAGAAACAGTCACAATTACAGAAAGTACCTTTTTGGTTAAAATAGAATGCGCTGCCGATGTAACGTTTTCCTATTGCCAACGATTTAAACGCGCCTACTCCGATGATGAGATCATTTTGCAGATCCGGTGTTTTCAGCACCCAGGGTATTCCATCTATTTTTGCCAGCAGGGCAATTTCAATATTAGGCAGATGATATGAGAAAGCCTGGCTTCCCGGATGTTCCTTATAAATCACTTGCGACGTGATTCCTTTATCAAGCAAAATCTCTTTTATTTTATAATAAAGTGAATGATATGGACTTTCGCTATTATCCTTGTAGATGGGGCTGATATAAATGCCAACATAAGTAAATTCGGGTGAAATATCTTTTTGATTCAATTTATCTGTAATTTCCTTTTCGGCAGTATCAATGCTATTGAAAAAAATACTTCCGTTATGATCGGTCACAAACGGCTGTTTGATATGGCTGGAAAGTGATCCAAAGCGCTTATCCGGTATTCCATTCTGCTCATTTTTCTCCTTGCCGATAAAAACATCATATAAATATTGGCATACTCTTTGATCTCGTAACTGTGCAATGAAGAAAAACTTTATTTTATTATTGGCTGACGGTCTGTACGGACCATTGTTTAAAAATCCTTTATATGGATCTACTTCCGTTTTATCTTCTCCAAAGCGTAACAGACTTGCCGTGTGAGGCACTTTACGGATACACTCGGTAGGGACAATAATAAAAGAAGGATCGCTAAAATGAAGCGTTCCTTCCCATTCTTTTCCGCTAATTTCCTGCTCTATGAATTCCCGGATTAGATTTCTTGTCCTTATATATTTGTTTAGAGTGTGGTATCGGTTCTCTATGATTCCCAATTCAGCTGCCAGTTCCCTGTTAATTACAGGATAAATATGCTCCAAATCAGCTTTATCTTCAGGGGTTAGCTTCCCTACATCCACAATCCGGTTTCCAGCTATTACATGATAATGCTCCGTTTGGATATCAAGCGTCCCGATATTCTCCGTACCCACCAAAGAGATTCCGTTAAAAGCAATCTGTAATTCATGCCCTTCGGTAAACCTTTTATATTGCGGTGCCAGTGAGAACTTCCGGTATTGTACGGCACTTTCATACGGTTGTTCGCGATCCTTTATCCAGACTTCCACGTTACCCACAAAATCCCATCCTACGATAGCCTTTTTCCAGAAATGCTCATAGAAGAGCTGCCTAAGGTATATTTTTTCAAGTCGTGGTATTTTACAAAGATCAATAGTTACCGTATAAATTTTCTTTGCTGCATCTATCTTCTTTTTCGAATCAAAAGTAAAGAACAACCGGTCCACCGTTTCCAATGCTTTTTCATTGCTCCACACCTCTGGCAATTCATCCCGAAAGACACATTGCCTGTATTCATCCGACTTTTCTACGCACAAATCCAACTCCCGAACAAGGGAGTCCACCTTAAACCTAATGGAATTTGTTTCCATAATTTTGTTAACTAAAAGATTTATCTACAAAGTTATAAAACATCATACAATTTCTAAAAGAATAAATGGAAAAGTTATTCATGGCGAAACTGCCTGAATATCTCTATTTTCACTCTTTTACTGATATAGTTTAATATGGCTCGAAATAAATTTAGGATAACGTTTAGAAAATAGATATGAAACGATGCATTATATCTTTCGGCAATATTATATCTTTTGTGCCGCCTAAAGGCTGATGTTTTAGAAATAATTTCGCCACTATGATATGATTCTTCGCAAATGGTAACTTAGGTCAGCCGCTCGCTCTCTATGAATGATTACACTTACAAAAATGCATTTAGGGATGTTGTGGAAGATAAAGTTGGCGGTGTTTCATGAAGTTTTGTCTTTTTTTATTTATTATCGATGATCTGTTACCAATTTGTACTTTTGTTTATTACTATTTGGCTTATCTGGAATTGTCATCACGATGACGCCGGCTTGCATCATCTTATCTAAATACTTATCTTTGAAAGTTCGAGTAGAGCAAGACATTATTAATGCAAGCTCTTTAGCCGATTTCGGTTCGTCCAAGCTCTTCAGAATTGTCTCAATAGAGTTCCTATCACTATCTTGGAAATAATTTGGAATCAACTTGGTAAGCGACTTAGGAAATGACTTAGGAAAATCATCTCTATTACCTTGCAAATCAATGTATTTAATGGCTGAATAACTTATCACTTCAAATGCTGTTATCTTGTCAACATTAAAGACGGGTTCTTTATTCCCATTATCAATCATCATATTCTTTACACGGCTTACCCCACGATTGAACATGTTCACGTATCCCATTACTTTTAAAGCTTGCGCAATAATAGGATTACGATAATCATTCACATTAGGAAAATTTTCAGGACGAGCCTTGCCATATAGCCCCCCTGGGTTCATTATTTCTATACGATCAGTAAATTGATAAAAGCGTGTGGGCATATTTGCTTGATAATCGCGGTGCATACAAGCATTTAGGACCAATTCTCTCAGTGCATCTTTTGGGTAGTTCGGCTGATTTATTTCTCGAAGAGTGCTAATAGCCACAGGGCTGGTCTTTACTACACCATAGTCAATAAAAGACTCTAGTTTAGGCATCATCTTGGCAAGACATTCATAGAATGGCTTGTCATCATCAATTTCTGCGCCCTTATCTAGACCTATAAAGCGTACATATTGTAAATATGCTCCATATAAGAATTGTTTCGGATTTCTTCCGAATAATACAATACAAGCTTTTCTAACACAATATCAAAACTGAAGAAAATCTTTTTTTTGCAATTTCTATTGAAGAAAAGGAAGTTGGTTAATTTGGAAAAAAAAGAATAATATTACGTGGTTTTTCTACTTAAATATATAAATAAATCACAGAAAATCAAGAAAATCAAGAAAATTTTGTGATTTCTGCGAAATAATTGAGTTTGTACCGTTTGTTGGCACATATTTTATGTAAATTTGTAATTAATAATAGAGGTGTCAACCACTTCAACCTGAAAAAAGAGACCAAGAATCATGTAACAGTATCTGTTGTATTTCTTTCCTTATATCGGAGGGAAATCCACATAGAACTGAAAAAATATACAAGAGAGACTCTCTCACATCTAAATGGGCTTTGGTCGGCCTTCAGGGGATGTTGAGGGGGTCTTCTTGTTTTTAATATATAGCAAATGGCAAACTTTGCATCAGGACAGAGAATAACTGTCAGAGGAGAAGAATTCAGAATTACTCGTGTAGAGCAAAACACTAGTAATAGCACTCTTGTCTATGCTACCGGACTTAGTGAACTTGTAAGCAACAAACATTATGTGTTTGATACCGGAATAGACAAACAAATTACTGTGGTGTCACCAAACAGTACACAATTGGTGGCAGATACCAGTCCATTATGTAGAGCAACTAGGCTTTTGATTGAGTCTAATATCCGTGGGAATGGTTATTCTTCGCCCAAAATAAGTATAGCTCAAAAAGGCGCCTTCAATGTGGCTGACTACCAGATGGAACCTACATTAAAGGCATTAGAACTCCCTAGACCTCGACTTTTAATTGCCGATGGTGTAGGTCTTGGTAAAACCATTGAAGTTGGTATTTTTTTGAGTGAAATGATACGTCGTGGTCGTGGTCGACGAATATTAGTTTGCGCACTCAAGAGCATCCTTGCACAGTTCCAAGAAGAAATTTGGAATCGTTTTGCTATTCCTTTAATGCGTCTCGATAGTGCAGGTGTTGATCACATTCGCGCTGAGATACCAATGAACAAGAATCCTTTTGACTATTATGATAAGACCATCATATCTGTTGACACATTGAAAAATAATGGTAAGTTCCGTGCCTGGCTTGAAAAGACTCGTTGGGATATTATCGTGATTGATGAATGTCACACGGTAGCCAATGATGGTAGTTTGCGTGGAAAACTAGCCCAGTTCCTGGCTGACCATTGTGATAGCCTTATTCTTACATCTGCCACTCCTCACAATGGATCATCAGAATCGTTTGCCAATCTGATGCGTATGCTTGAGCCAACGTCCATTCCTCGCAATGGTGAATACACAAAGGAAGATGTGCAAAAGTTTTATGTGCGTCGTTTCAAAAATGATATTGAGGATGAGAATATTCGAAGTAACTTCCAAGAGCGTAAGGTTGAACCCGTAAATGTTCACCTTTCAGATATTGAGGAGCAAATCTTGTCTATGCAACAAAAGATTAAGTTCCGTTCAATCAAGGAAGAAAATGAAACTGAACGTAGAGACCTTCTGTTTGCATTCTCTCTATTCAAGACTTTCCTATCTAGTCCTGCAGCAGCTTTGAAGTCTGTAGAAAACCGTATGGGAAAGACAGATGCCAACAAGGAAGAACTTGAAGAGCTAAAGGCACTAATCAATCAGGCATTAGGCAACAAAATAGATAGCCGATATACTGCCCTCTGCTCAAAACTAAAAGAACTTAATTGGCGAGGGAAGAAAACTGATGAACGTATCGTTATCTTTACTGAACGCATTGAGACTATGAATTACCTAAAGCGAAGACTGAGCGAAGATTATGGTATGAGCAATGAGCAAGTCGCTCTCTTCAATGGTGGTCTTACCGATACAGAGCAAGAAGAAATGATAGCATCCTTCGGTAAAGAGGACTGTCCAATAAAAGTATTTATCTCTAGCGATTCTGGTTCCCAAGGTGTCAACCTCCACTATTATTGCCATCGTATGTTCAACTACGACATTCCATGGAGCTTGATTACACTTGAACAGCGTAATGGTCGTATCGACCGCTATGGACAGAAACAAGTACCATATATCTACTACCTCATTGCTCGTAGTGAAAATGAAGATGTACGTAGCGATGTGGCTGTTATTGAGAAATTAATGATCAAGGAAGAAGAAGTTCATAAGACTCTTGGTGATGCACAAAGCATAATGAATCTTTATAATTCAGAGAAAGAAACCACAGCTGTTGCGGACGCTATCAAGAAGCATGATACTGAATTTCTTGAAGAGAAAGATGAGAATGTAGAGCAAAAGACTCGCCGTCGTCGTGGAGGTTTTTTCACTCTTGGAAAGAATACTACTCCGGCAAAAGAACATAAAGAATACATAGAGGCACAATTATCGCTCTATAACGATGATATGCAATTCTATCGTGATATGTTTGCTGAATTAGAATCAAAAGGGAGCATAGCTCACGAAGAGATAAAAGTCATTGATGCTGAGAAACCATACATAGAAGTTACTGATAGCAAAGAAATGGAAGATGTTCTTTATGATGTGCCAAAAGAAGCACGTCCTAAAGACCACACATTCCGACTCTGCAATGATAAGCAAGTGGTGATGGATTCCATCAGCGATTCTCGTAAATCACAAGAAACATTGTGGGCTAAGTTCCAACCACTCTATGACTTGCATCCAATCATACAATATATGCTTTCCAAACTTGCCGCATCGGTTTCAAAAGAACAGGCTTTTGTGGTAAAGAATCGCATCTTTCCTCATGATACTGCATATTACTTGATGTATGGCAGTGTAGCTAACGGACTGGGACAAAGCCTTGTCTCTAAGTTCTTCCTTGTACCTATGAGCATTTCTAAAGGTACAAGCGCAAAACCAATGTCACTTGATGACTTCGTAAAAACATATCCTGACATCCTGAATAAGATATATCCTGAAGATGTAGTTGAAAGTGATCTTGAAATATTGAAATCGCTTCTCAAAGAAGCTATCGAGTATGGTGAAACCAATTATATGTATCCTCGTCAGAATGAGATGAGTGCTCCTATGGCGGCTCAGCGTCAGCAATATCAAGACAAACTTAATAAATGGGCAGATGATGCTAAAGGAGAATTAACTCTTGGTTTGGAGTCAGAAGTTCAGATTACTCGTAAAGATATCGACGGACAGATAAAGGAAGTTGAGACTATCGTGAGCAAGCAAAACCAATTTGGTCAAGACTTATATACACTCGACAACACCGAACCTTATATCCGTGTATTGGCGGTATTTTACAATAAATAAATGAGAACTTATTATGGCAGCAGATAATATAAAATATAGATTTATCCAAAACATCGGAGATTATTTCCCATCTGGATATTTCAGTGAAGATTTCATTGATAAGGTACAGAAGGCATCGGGGTTAAATAGCGATGATATGGGTTCGCTTTGCGTTCCGTTTGTTAGTCTTCGCCAAGAATATGAAAAGTATAAGAACTACATCGTCAATACCAATCCTCGTGTGAAAGATGTCATCCATCATACACACGATTTCCATACTCTACTACTCAAGATATTAGGCTATTCTACAGATGCTCCCTACGATAGATTCTATTCTGTAGATGAAGAAGCTAACTCCGTTGTGCCTGTACGCCACATACTTTCTCGCAACGGCCGCACCTCTATGCTTGTTATGGAGATGCAACCACTAATCAAGACTGATGATAAAGAACCTGCAGGCTTGTTTGGTCAGCAATATAATGTTGAAATTAATGGGCTGATAACTGAACAGACTATTCGTCATCAACAGTATTATGCAGGTCAGTGGAGTGAAGTATTCTCTTTGCCAGAGGATATGCGCATTTCACCGGCTGTCATCAACAAGGCGATAGATGCCCTGTTCTTGTTGCCTGAAGACCGTCGTCCACACTTCATTTTGATGCTTGCCGGTAATATCATATTTTTGCTCGATAGCGAGAAATGGAACAGGGGCGCATATTTAGAGTTCTCACTCGATGAACTATTTTCACAGGCTTCTATTTCCGCTTTCTGCAAATATTATGCTCTCTTCCATTTGCTTACTTGCAAGGAAACGCTTGCCGGTGACAGTGAAACAATTTTGATGGATACTCTTGTTGAAGATAGCTACAAGAATGCTTATGAAGTGACGAAGGACTTGAAGGACGGTGTGATTCTTGCCGTAGAAACTCTTGCAAACGAGGCTCTATACTATAAGAAGAGCGTAGTGCATGAAGGTTTTGGTCGTAAGAATGAAGAAACTGGTGAATACGATGAGACAGACGATAACTTTGAAGCAGAAGTTAAAGACGACTGCCTTACAATCGTTTATCGTCTGTTGTTTATATTTTATGCTGAAAGCCGTTCCGAATTGGAGATTCTGCCAACAGGAGATGATGTTTACAAACAAGGTTATTCACTCGAAAAGCTCCGTGACTTGGAGCAGACTCGTCTGAATAGTCAGCAGAGCCGTGACGGTTATTTTTTTGATGATAGTATTCAGAATCTTTTCCGATTGCTTTCTTCGGGCTATAATAAGGCAGATTCGATGATGAACAATAAGAGTTTCCGTATTCGTCCTATCGATTCCCCACTATTCAACAATAATTGCCTTCACCATCTTGGTGATGTGAGAATACGTAACTGCAAGTGGCAAGAGATTATCTGCGCCTTATCGCTATCGAAGAAGAATAGTCGTTATGGCAGAGGTCGAATCTCCTATGCCAACCTTGGTGTGAACCAATTAGGAAGCGTATACGAGAGTTTACTCGCATTCCGCGGATTCTATGCCGAGGAAGACTATATCGAAGTGCATAAAGCCGGTCATCCTGAAGATGGAACATTCCTTGTGCCATATAGCCGTATGGACGATTTTGAGGAAAACGAAATTCTACGTGATGAAGAAGACCGCCCGAAGATTCTTCCTCGTGGCACATTTGTCTATCGTCTTAATGGTCGTGACCGGCAGAAATCAGCCAGTTATTATACTCCTGAAGTCCTCACTCGCAGCACAGTGAAATACACATTGAAGAGTATCATCGACGACGTTGCTGCTGGTAAGCGAAAGGCTACCGACCTGCTTGAATTAAAGATATTAGAACCCGCTATGGGAGCTGCTGCTTTCCAAAATGAGGTTATCAACCAACTATCTGAAGCCTATCTCACCTATCAGCAACAACAGCAACGTGAACGTGGATTAAAAAAATGGAGAATCAGTCCTGATCATTATCGTGATGAATTACAGAAGGTAAAGGCTTTTATCGCTACTCACAATGTGTATGGAGTGGATTTAAACCCCACTGCTATAGAACTTGGCAAATTGTCCTTATGGTTGAATGTCATCCATAAGGATATGGAAACGCCCTTCTTTGCCAACCGGCTAACGGTGGGCAATGCAGTGATTGGTGCATGGCTGAAAGTTTATAATAGAGATGAAATCTATGGAATAAAGGGGAGAAAAAAGCTTGAACAAAATAAATGGTGGGAACGTGCTCCACACAAAATTGAGTTTTATACGAATCGAGTAAAACGCTCTGTTAATGAAGTGTATCACTTCTTGCTTCCCGATAATAATATGCTTGGTGTGCGTAGTATCTCTGAGCAGAAAAAAGCGAATAAAGAGGCAAACAACCGCATGACCACCATTCTTAAAGATTGGACTGCGCCTATCAATGCCAATGATTTTGCCACCCTTCAACGTATATCGGCAAAGATTGATGTACTGTTAAAGGACTACTTCACAGCACAACTGTCTATTGATAAATACACCAATAATCGAAAAGAAATTTGGGATGGTATCGACCATGCTGAATCTGACTCCATGTTTAAAGAGGAAGAATGCATGGAGAGCTATGCCCGCAAACAGCAACTCTTTGACACTCGTTATGGTCACGACAATGCCTACCACAAGCTGAAACTTGTGATGGACTATTGGTGTGCTCTTTGGTTTTGGGAATATGCCGATGCTTTTAGCTTGCCTACTCGTACTGAATACTGGGGCGATATTGAGGCTCTGCTGAATGTGGATAATGAGAAGATTGATAGCCGAACTAGTCATGCCCTTGAACGTGCTGGTTCAAACATGCTATTTGAAGATGATGTGGAATACAACCGCATCACAGAAGAAGAATCGCAAATCGTATTGAAGAGTCAAACGGAGATACTCACCGAGGCTCATGCCAATGTATCACTTTTTGCTGATGAAGAACCTTTGCGACTTCAGATAGTAGAGCGGTTGGCGAATCGTTACCATTTCTTCCACCCTATGCTTGAGTTTATTGAAGTGTTTTGGCTTAGAGATGGCTTTGATATCATTTGTGGTAATCCGCCATGGATTAAATTGGAGTTTGACGAAATCGGTATAATGAGCGAAAAGTATCCAGAACTTCAAATTAGGAAAATATCTGCTCCAGACGCTCGAACTAAGAAAGAACAATTCTTACAAAATGGATTACTAAATGAATTATACATCAGTGAACAAAATGAATGTATTTGTTCTGGCGTATTTATGAATGCATTTTGTAACTATTCATTGCTTGTTGGTCAACAGACAAATCTTTATAAATGTGTAATTTCTAATGGATTTGATTATCTAAGCGAGACGGGAACTATGGGATTACTCCATCCAGAAACTGTATATGATGATCCTAATGGTCAACCTTTAAGAAAAGAGATTTATAAACGATTAAAGTTCCATTTTCAATATCAAAATGCACTTAATCTATTTGCTGAAGTTGCCCATCGTGAAAGATATGGCACAAGTATTTATGGAACAAAAAAAGGTATAATTGACTTTTTTAGTATAAATAATTTATTCCATCCAAATACAATTGATTCATGCTTCGCTCATGACGGAAATGGCATCTGTGTTGGAATCAAAAATGATGATGGAAATTGGAATACAGCTGGACATAAAGACAGAATTGTTCATTACACCGAAAAGGAAATATCTACCTTATCAGAGACATTTGAAGATGGTACAACTACAGATTGTGCAAAATTAGTTAGTATTCATGCTTGTGAGATAATACACATTCTGGAAAAATTTTCACTCTACCCAAATTCAATGTATAGTTTCAATCCAATTGTAACAGAGTGTTTCCATGAGACTGGTGCAGTAGATGATGGTATCATTTGCAGAAATACTTGTTACCCCAATATGGATAAATATGAAATGATATATTGTGGTCCTCAATTCTTTGTAAGCAATCCGTTATATAAGACGCCATGTTCAGCATGTGTAAATAAAGCCGATTATGATATTATCAGAACAGATGTTATGAATGATAATTTCTGTTCTAGATCAAACTACATGCCATTACTTTCTCAGAGAAAATATTCAGAGCAAATTAAAGGTTTCCAAATAGGTCAAGATGATGATGGAAAACCTATCTATGATAATTGGATGGACTATTATAAAGTTGGTTTTAGAAAGATGCTCAGCCGTGATGGAGAACGAACGTTGATATGTGCGCTTTTGCCACGCAAAAGCGCACATATCCACGGAGTAATCTCCGTCGCTTTTCGCGACGGAGATTACTCCGTGGATATGGCGGCACTTTGTTCGTCGTTGGTCTTAGATTTTTATGTAAAGACATTAGCATCTCAGAACCTGACTGCCAATAGATTAGCCAGTTTTCCTCTCGGCGTAGCCGAGAAATATAAATCAGCACTTTACTGTAGGACGCTCATATTAAATTGTCTTACGACTTATTATTCACAACTATGGGAGGAATGTTATAAACCTTCGTTTAAATCAGAAGCATGGAGTATCGATGATGATAGATTGAAGCCATTCGACACGCTCACTGCTAATTGGCAGTGGAGCATTCCACTGCGTAATTACTTCGAGCGTCGTCAGGCACTTGTAGAGATAGACGTAATCTCCGCTATGGCGTTAGGCTTATCTCTAAAGGACTTAGAGATGATATACACCATCCAGTTCCCAGTGCTTCAACAAAATGAGAACGACACATGGTATGACACTAGAGGTAACATTGTTTTCACCTGCTCAAAAGGCTTAACGGGAGTTGGTGTGGACCGTCCCGTATGGAATACTATCAAAGATATGAAGCTTGGAGAAACTTATATCCACACCATAGAAAAGAGCGAACTCTACCAAGGGCAACAAGTAACTTACTATGCCCCATTCACCAAATGCGACCGCATAGAAGACTACCGCCACGCCTGGGCACATTTCGAAAACCAATTTAATAAATAATTCAAATATCATCTATAATATGCCACCTTTCATAAACAGAAAACAACTTCAGAAGGCTACCGATGAAGAAATTGAAAAGTTCTTCTCTGAAACGACCTTTGAAGGAATATACTCTTTTGAATTGAAGAGCAAGAATCGTGAATTTTACAAAGGAAGTATCACTGATATCAAATTAGAGGGAAGACCAACAACCTTAGTCGGTTTTTTCCTAAATGTCCCTCATAATAGCATAGATATTCCAGAGGGTCCTTGTGCTTTCAAGTGTAGGATGAATGTTAAAGCTCTGAGAGAATCTGACTTTTACAAATTTAATCTCTTGGGATCATCTCTTCATTCCATTAAATCTTTGACAGAAACAAATGTGGTGATTTCTGCAGAAGATACTAAAGAACAAGACTTGTTTGAAATGTGGGGAGTGGATGATTGTCAATGTATAGGTTATTATCACTATGATGAAGAAAGTGATATATATATAGTTGATGACTTACGTAAACCTAACTTCGACCATATTCCATATTATCCTATTGATAATGAAAAAAAACCTATTCGCATTACCTATCTTCATGAGATAAGAGGTATCAAAATAAATGATTACTACCTCTTTACTTGGAAATTATCCCATAGGAACAAATACAATCCTTATGAGATCTACTTGGATTTCAAATCTCAACCAATATCAATTGAACCAAAGTGGTTTATTGACACTCTCTTCAATGATCGTCATAACGATAAATCTAAGAACTTTGGTTCTGCGACAAATTTTCTCGATACTCTGAGCAAACAGCTTAGTGCAAAAGAATCTACATTCGTATACGAGCTCTTGCAGAATGCTAATGACTATCCTGTAGAAGGTTGTGGCGTGGATGTTGAGTTTCATATAACAGATAACTATCTTTTGTTCATGCATACAGGAGATAAGTTTAATGTGAGAAATATATCAGGTATTTGTGGCATCAATGAGAAAGAGAAGGTAGCTAATAAGAAGACTATTGGTTATAAAGGAATCGGTTTTAAAACTGTGTTCCTTAACAATCACTATGTATATCTGAGAACTGGAGCTTATTCGTTTAGATTTGATGAAGGCGAAACACCAGAAAAGAAAGTTGGTGGTATAATCAAAAGACTTGGTGCACCTTTTCAGATACTTCCAATATGGACCAAACATACTGAGGTTACGAAAGAAGTAAACGAGATATTCGATCACTCCGGTAATAATTTTAGAGTTCAGATTGCACTGCGTCCAGACGATAAAAACCTTCTTCATGTAGGAAAAAGTTGCTACGAGAACCTTTTTAAAGAAATTTTTGCTGATTCAAACATCATCTTATTTATTCCTAACATAAACTCTGTCCGTATCTTTATAAACGGTCAAGAAAACCGTGTATGTGTAAGAAATAACGAACAATGGGTTGTTGGGGATTATGAAGAAGAAATTGATATTGATATACAAAAGGCTATCAACAAGACAATAGAAAAAGGTAATAGCCGTATCCCCGAAAAATACAATAATTTTGACTATACGAAAATATCTTTTGCTTGTAAGCATGAGGGTGCAATTATTAAACCAATAGATAAAGCAACTCTCTATTGTTATCTGCCAACAAAAGCATCGTGGGGATTCCCGTTCCTTATGAACAGCGATATGATACCAAAGGGAGACCGTAATGATATAGAGACAGAGGTAAAACTTATAGATGAAAAAGATACTAACTTCAATGAAGTACTTGCAGCAATAGCAGGTGATAAGTTGTTTGATTGGATACTAGATTTACTTACCTCAAAGAAATATCAATTAGGTTCTGTTTTTTCACTTTTCCCAAATTTCCAAAAGTGTAAGAAAGAACACGACTTCTACGAAGATTATATAGAGCGTTTTGAAGATGCATTTGATACCAGAATAGAAAACGGAAAAATTGTACCTGTATCTAAGGGAATAGCAAATGTAAAGAGCGTAGTGCTCGATACAACTGGATTAAGTACTTCTGGTTTAATGACAGATGAGGAATTTCTCAAGTTTATAGATATGGAAGATTACTATCTGCCATTAAATATTTTGCGAAAAGACAAGAACTTCAATGTCTTCCTAAAACGTTATGCTAACGACGAACAGAAGTTTGAAGTTGAAAACATAACCGATTTAATAGCAAACAAGTATTTTCAAGAGTGGCTTGAAAATCAAGACAATAATAATAAATTCTTAAAGTTTCTTTTGGATAAGGAATATCTCGAGGATTTACTCGATGAAGAGATTTTCTTAGAGGTTGAAGGCGGTTTATATAAGGCCTCAGATTTATTTTTTAATATTGACAAATATCTCGATGATATAAAAGATTTTACTAATCATATTTGCTATCTTTCTCCTGACACACGAAAATTCTTTGAGGAAAATGAAGAATGGAATAATGTAATTGAAGACGCATTTGCCTCATTTGATTGTGAAGACTTCGTGAATGATATTTTATTGTCACAAGCATACATTTCTGAAACCAAAGAGAAGCTTAATGATAAGGAAATTTCAATTCATTTCTACAAGTTCCTTTCCGAAAATGTTGCTTTTGATAGTAATTATACTTTTTTGCCTTTCATTAATAATGACAATGAGGTTGAAGAAGACTTTGAGGATAAGTTTATATTCCTTAAATCCGAAAAAGGACAAAAGGTTTTCAAAGAAGATTGGTTGGCATCTATAGACGTAGCATTTGTGTCACAAGATTACACCTCAGAGGCTCAAATGTATTTTAAAGAAAACTTTGGCGTTCAGCAATTCTCTGATGAGGTTGTTGTAGAACAAATAATCCTATCAGAGGAGTACCATGATACAATAGTAGACGATATTAACGAAGAGTATAACATTAGCAAGGCTTTTGTTGACTATTGTTATACGCACAAGGACTTATTCGAAAGTGGCTCTCTTCACAATTATGCATTAAATGTTTACAATATTAATGGGGAAAATGTATGGTGCTTAAGTGAAGATCACATATATTTCCTTACTGATGTATTTGAAGAATATTCAAAGAAAGAATGGCTTGATGATGATTGGATGTATTCACTAGATTCTGATTACTATGACGGAATTAGCAATAAGGTCGAGTTTAATAAATTCATTGAACAGAAGTTTTGTGTAGAAAAACTTTCTAATGAGTTATTTTACACGAATGTAGTTAAACCAAACTTAAAGAGCATTATTGCTAACACTAGTGGTAATAATGATAGTGATGGCAAAAAAAATATTGACTTCATCAAATATCTTGATGATAACTATCGCTTTATCTTTGAAGAAGAAAAGGATAGTGACATCTTTAACGGCATTAATCTTGTATCGAATGATATTAGTGATTTGGATGTTGATGATCATGTGTATGTTTATAATCAGGAACTTGCTGATATAATAGACAATAGTTGGTTCCCTGATAATGTTGTATATCTCTGCAATAAAGAATATAGTAATTCAAAAGCTCTAATAGCTATTGGATGTAACACTTTTACATTCGGTACATTCTATGATAATGTAATCGTAGAAGAATTCGATGCCATAAATGATAACATAAATACCAAAGAAGATAGTATAGCTTTTCATAATTTCATCATTGAACATTTAGGTGAATTAACCATTAATCAACAAGGAAAGATGAGTGGCGCAAAAATTTATCTTTATGGTAATGATGAAGCTGTAAACAATGCCAATGGTCACAAGATTCTTAGCGCAAAAGCTAAAGAATTGTTCGAAATGGGACTTGTAGAGTTTGCAGACCTCGATCTCATAGATCCAGAGTATAAGACCGAGCAAAACTCAGAGTATTGGGAAACACGTCTTGAAAATACAAAGTTTACCATAACTCACTTTTATAATTGGCTGAAAGAAAATATTGAAACTTTTAAAGATACATTGCAAGATGTTGATTTGAATATTAACTTTTGGCGTTGGCTGAAAGACAATTTTGATGACAGGCAGCTGGAGAGTATTCTAGTTCTTCCCATTGTTTTGAAGAATGGTTCAATAGACAATGATTCTACTGCCGTATATTTCTCAGACGAATATTTGGATGGTTCCACTATAGAGCAGTCCGTATTAAAGTTTGACGAAGATGCACTTTTTATAAGTCCTAATTATATCAGAGAAAATGAAGATATTGAAGATTGGAAAAATTTCTGGAGCAAGCTGGGCATTAAATATGAAATTGTTGACATTCTAATTGAAACTATTATACCTAACCTTGCAGATATTGAGGATGAAGGATTGCCCAAACTTATAGCAGATAATAGAGAAGCTCTTGAAAAGAACTATGAAGAAGACGATTTAATATTTCACTTGACGACACTTCGCGTGAAAGGTCATGATAACGAGTTCTATAGTATTGATGAAACTGTATATATTGATTGCGAAAAAGAGGAACCTTTCCCATATGTTGAATTGCCAAATCAAATTTCGTTTAAGACTCGCGAGGAACGTGAGTTAATAAAGGATATAATTGAAGAAGTTGAAAGCGATTATATAGAGACTCTTAGTGAGTGGCAACAACGTAAGCTGGATTATTACCTTGAAATGCAAGATGAGGACAACGAATCGGTGAGAGATTTCCATTATCGGTTCATTGACGACCTCTCCATCATACGAAACAATGACAAAGACAGCTTGAAAGAAATCGTAAATATTGAGAAAATTTATCTTCTCAACAAAGACAATGAGTTCTGTGAACCGTCAACGTTGACCTTGGGCTCAGTATATAAACCTTTCTTCGACTTTGAATCATGTGGAATAGACTCTCTTGAATATGTAAGCGATTCATACATAAAAGAATGCCATGAATATCCAGGAAGATTGTTCCGCGCGTTGAAAGTTCATTGTGATATTCAGCAAGATGATTTAGAATTTCTCGAAAGCAGGGTTTTTGCAATTTACTTTTGGAGCAAATATTTAAAAAAGAAGGAAGCTAATATTTCAAGAATTAAAGATTTTCTTGAAGATAGTCTCTTTGATAATATTGCATGTATACCTACCAAAGATTACATGAAAAAACCTTGTGAATTGTATTATGGCGCAGAGGTCTCAAGGTATGTCAAGGCTATTGAGGACTGGGAAAACAAAATCCCGCTCAAAGATCTTCCAGAGATAAAGTTTTCTGATGAATCTGTGATTTTTAATAAACTACCATTCAAGGAATCCCTAAACTTCCTTGATGCGTTGTATGCTCTTGTTAATATTACTGGGCAGGAACGAAGAACCCAATTACTTCAATGGATGATTGAAGACTATGATAGTTCATATGACGAAAAGGTAAATGATTACCGTGAGGACGAGAATGCTGTATGGAACAACAATAATAATACACTAGTACAGATTAAGCAATTGTATGCTCTAGATTATGGGGAAAAAACTCTTGATCAATATTTTGGAACAAATCCTCGTATAGTAAACAGAGCGTATTTTCCATCGGGAGATTCTTTCAAGGAAGCATGTGCTATACTCCAGATACAAACAATTACGCTTGATGATTTGGACATGCAACCTGTGGATAAGATGATTTATTCAGCACGTGATGTAAACCATCGCTTATATGCATTGGTTTTTGCTGCACTAATAGAACCTGATAACTGGCAGGAATTATATTCATCATATACTGAAAAACTTGAAGACGTAGTTTTCTATAAGTGCAAGTCTATTCTTATTCGTTATATTGAAGATGCAGAAATAAATCAGGCATTGAAGAAATTCTATCACAAACCAGATACAACAGATTTCTATTTTGTGAAAGATTTGGATGACAAACTTGTTTATGAGAGTTACGTCAAGGAATTTACTAAGTATCTCAATATTGATGAAGATGATATACCTTTTGACTTGGCTAAGATTATTATGGATAGTAGAGAGTCAGCCTTAGAGAATATCAAGGAACAGAACTCTTTAATGCTTGATGAAGCATTTAAGGATGCAATGGATGAGTTGATACCTGGTATTAAACGTGAATTATTTGGTAATGAAGCAGAAGAAGACAACGAGGACGTAATTAGCAATAATCGTCCACCATTTACAACTCAGGAGAATGATAATGATGACCAAGAGGAATCCTCAGAGTATAATTCTGATGATTCAACTGAAACGCATGAACTAAATGGTATAGAAGCAGACGATGAAGTAAATGACTCTGAAAAAGATTATGAGCTTCTTAGTGAAGATAAATATGAATTTGAAGAGCATGAAGAATTGGAGGCTCTCCAAGATAAAGATGCTCCAAATGAAGATGACTTTATCAATGTTACCAGAGAGAAAATAGTAATTAATGGTATAGAGGATGAGCTCGTTTGCGAACATTATCGCAACGGGACATGGGTTCGTGGACACATGAGAAATGGTTACTTGGTAGATGGTTATTGGAGAAGTGGCTCAAATGTCAGTGCTCATTCAAGAATTGGTAGTCCACACTCAGAGTATACAGATAATGGAGGTTATGCTCAGGCGCAAAAAAATAATATGGATGCAGTACAATCTACCACATCAGATATTCATGACAATACATCTGTAAGAGAACCTCGCGAAAGAAATCCAAGGCCAACTCCAACCAAGGTCTCAGAGTGGAAACTTCCATATACAGATATGAGAGGTTGGGATGGTCTGAGAGGGAATAATACCCCTTCTGCTCCCAAACCATTCTCGCTAGATGACTTTCGTAACTTTGGCTCACATGGCATAACAAGAACGCTGAATATTCTTGAACCAACAACGTCTGAGATTGATGAAATTAACAGCATACTTGGAGAAGATCTAACCTCAGAGCAGGTTGCAGATCAAAATTATCTTGCTCAGCTTCGTCTTTACAATAACCTTGTAAAACGTGGTATGACACCGGATGAGAGCAAAGTTGATTTCGTTAGCAATGCTCACATGAAGAATGAACATACTATTGGCGGTGGTAAATATATACACAAGTGTAGTGCTACTGGTGGTATTATGTACCTCTCTCCAGCAATTTGGAATAAGATAGCAGACGAACGTTGTGTTGTTTGTGTATATCTTGGTGCGAAGTCTAATGAGTTTATGTATTTCAATTCGATAGATGACATACTTAAATGGATAGACGAGGATGATATTGTTATTAAACTAACAGGTGAAGAGAAAGCAAGTGTAGTTGAGGAACTATACTCTGGAGTACTACGTGGTGTAAAAGGAACAGCTTATACACTTGTGAGAATTAACTCTAATGAGAAGTATAATTCTCTCTTTGCGCAACTTCCTTCTAATGATATTAATAATATAGAGGAGAACGAAGATGAGTATTAATAAAAAAGTTAAGAACTATCAGAGTTTCTTCTCCGATCAGGTAAGAGAGGCTGAAATGGAGCAAAAGAACACGATAAAAGCTCCAATGAGTCAGTTATTCAGGAAGGAGGAGATTCTTGTTGGCTATGTGGAACATGTCAATGAGAAGCTTGGTCATGTAATATTGAAATTTCCGAAAGACAAGGCCCCTCGACTTAAAGTACAAAAGTCCATTATGGTAATAAAGAAAGATGCTAAGGAAGCTCTTGGCTCCAAACTATATGATTGGAATTGCTCATTCTTGGACTTCTGCAAGAAAATTGAGTATCACTCAAATCCATCAGATATCTTACCTTTATACTATCAGAAAAAGGCAGATACAGCATATGACTATGTTGGTTGTACAGGAGTTAGTGTCGCACTCTTTGATTTATTTTCGAAAAAGGTAGCAGAAGGTAAGTCGCTCTCTGTATTACTGTTTTCTCCTTTCCCTCCTGTTGATTATTTTAATAACATGGTTAATTTTTTGGAGGTATACCATAATATGCCTGAGTTGTTAATTGAACCAAAAATTGACTACGAAGATTGGCATCCAGAGGAGTTGGAGTATAATCCCAATAATGAAACTTTAATCTCTGATACCATCGTCCAGACACTTATTGAGGAAGATTGCTGTGTACTACAAGGTCCTCCAGGAACTGGTAAAAGTTATACTATAGCGCATATTATCGCTAAATATCTTGATAACGATAAGACCGTTTGCGTAACTACAATGGCAAATAAGGGATTAATTGAACTTGTTCAACAACCACCTTTATTACCATACCTAGAAGCCGGTAGAATATCAAAGTCAAATTTATCCGCTGATGAACGAAGAACAGTAAAAGGGCTAAAACCTATTAAAAAAGGATTTGTTGTACCTAATGGCGAATTGTTTTGCTCGACAAACTATGTACTATCACAGGCATACAATTCACAAAATCTAGAGGATGACGGATTGCCCAATTATGACCTAGTTATTATTGAGGAGGCTTCTCAAGCATTTCTTGCTTCCATTCTTGCATTTAAGAAATTAGGAAAAAAATGTTTAATCGTTGGAGACCCAATGCAGCTACCACCTATTATTAGCAATCCTAAAAAAAGTCTTTACAAAGCATGGAATGTCAATACGCAGGTTGAAGGCCTAAAAACCTTTGCACTTGGCACTGATGTGAAATCTTACAGAATAACAACAACTTTCCGTTTGACTCCAGCTAGTGCTGAATTGACTGGTATGTTCTATAGTAATAGATTTAGATCAGTTCAAAAAGACCAATTAGATTTCTCTGCTTGCCCTCAAGAGTATTTTCCTGAGGGAGGTGGAGTGCTTTATTGCTATACTCACGACTTTACAAACGGAATTGTATCAGGTACAGGCTTGGATATTGTGTCAACGGTGGTTGGCTATATGAGTTCTAATTACCCTGATAGATCTATAGCCATTATTTCACCTTTTAATGATACTGTAAAGCAATTGCAGAAAAAGTTTTTGACTGATAAAACTATTGATGATTTTACAATAGAGACCATAGATAGAATTCAGGGCATGACTGTTGATTACGCAATTCTTTATGTACCAGGACGTAACCCCGGATTTGCCTTAGACGAACGTAGATTCAATGTTGCAACTAGTAGATCAAGAAGTACAACGATGGTTATATCTGATATTCCCCTAACTGATATGCATTCCATTTCACCAACAGTATCTATGTTCTTAAGTAAATGTATTCAATATGAATCTCACACAAATACAACTCGAGAAGTTGATGATGCGCTGATTAAGTCGATACTTGAAAAGAATGATATAAAAGCTCTTTATCCAGGTCTTGAATCCATTGTTGAGCAACTTATTGAACGAAATATCTCATTTAGTAAAGATGGTGATACAGAACTAACAGATGATGAGGGTATTGTTGTTGCATCAGCAGGCATGATTCTACTTGACAAAAAGGTTGCAATAGATCCTATAGATCCTAAATCTCAGATAGAATTTGAGAAGCGAGGATTCTCCGTCATTTCTTCTAATGATTTTGATATAAATAAATTATAGAAGATTAAGCATATGTATAACATATAGTTGGAATTAATAAAAATTTGATTATGAATGAGAATATAGACAATAGCCATATAGAGAATGCACTTGAACTGAGAGCAATTCCCGATTTGTATGACAAAAATTTCTTTATCCCCGACTACCAGCGAGGATATAGATGGGGTACTCGACAAGTAGAACAACTTATGGGTGACCTTACCAGCTTTTTTGAGAAAGGGGAAGGTGAGTTCTATTGTCTTCAGCCTACTGTCGTAAAAGCCCTTGATGAAGAGGATATAAAATCTTATGATTTACACTCTGATGGTGATGAAAACAGGTGGTATGAAGTAATTGATGGTCAGCAACGATTAACCACCATTCGCATCATTCTTGCTCTATTTTGCAATATCAAAAGAAGATTTAAATCAAAGTTTACCATCAAATATAAAACGCGTCCTCTTTTGGGTGATATATTTAATAACTTTATATACGATGATGATGTTGACCCTTATGCAATATCTATCGAGAATGAGCAACATCTCGATATAGATTCATGGCATATTCTACAAGCGACCAAGTGTGTACTAAATTGGTTAAAAGATGGTGAGAGACGTGGTAATGGACTGGATTTCTTTGAAGGAACATTTCATGAAAATTTTACACATGAAAAATTTGTAGAAGACAAAATGTCTGTTCAAGTCATTTGGTATGAACTCCGTGACGGAAGTGATCCAAATGAAACATTTAAGCGGCTTAATGACAAAAAAGTTTCTTTAAACAATGCTGAACTTATTCGTGCCATGTTTTTATCAGATTCTGCAGCATTTGAATGTGATGAAAATATTATTGAGGGTTATCCTGAAGAAGTTCAAGAGATTGTAAGAGAACGAGAACAAGCAAGAAAGCAATCTCATATTATTGAACAATGGGATATTATAGAAAAACAACTACGTCAGCCGTCTTTTTGGGCGTTTATAAAGAATGATGCGTCTGATTTTGGCTATAGCAGCCGTATTGAGTATTTATTTGATCTTATCTCACAACATGAATCAAATGAAAAGGATGAACTTTTCACTTATTTGTATTTCGAAGAACTTGTAAGGAGCAAAAAGGTTAAAGGTCTTTGGAATTTATGGTTGAAGGTGGAGAGTAATTTCGCTACATTATTATCATGGTATCAAAATCGTGAGTACTATCATAAGATTGGTTATTTAATCGCTGAAAAAGGCAATTTAGTTTTAATGGAACTGCTTGATAAATCTACTAAACAAACGAAGTCAAGATTTTCTAAGAATATAGATTGGATGATTAAACGTCATCTTATGCTTAACACAAATGACGATATATACACATATAGTTATGATGATGGAAAACAGGCCGTCGCTTTAAAACGAATACTTTTCTATTTTAATGTAGAGTCTACCCGAATAGCTAATACTCAAGATTATTTTCCATTTGAACATTATAAGAATAAGAATTGGACTCTCGAACATATACATGCACAAAACTCTGAACGTATAGATCGTACGGACAAAGCTAAATGGGCAGAATGGTTGGATGAAAATATTAAAGCACTAGAACATCTGAAAAACAGATTCGTAGAAGGTGATAAATATGATCCTCGCCCATTGATTATGAACTTGACCGAAAAGAAAAAGGTGGTAAAAACTAACACATTTGTTTTTGATGATTTTTCAAGATGTTTCGATAGCGTTAATGCATATTACAATAATATGGCAATAGCTGAAGGTGGAACTCCTGAGATTCACAACATTTCCAATATGGCTTTGCTCAGCGGTTCTGTAAACACTGCTATTAGCAACTCGGTATTTGAAGTAAAACGCCAACTTATTATGGAGAAAGATGCGAAGGGAGAATACATTCCATACTGCACAAGGTTAGTTTTTCTTAAATATTACAACAATAGTAAGGAAGACTTTTGTGTGCAACAATCTTTTTACTGGAGCGAACAAGATCGAGAGAACTACTTACAGAATATTAAAGAAGTCCTTAATCCTGTGCTTGAAGCCACAGATCCAGATATGGGAACAAATAATGAAACTTCAGAACCAAATGAATAATAACGAATTAGGTAAACTGAAAACATTCTGCCAATTGCTGGATGAAGAGAATACGATTATAATACCAAAGGTTCAGCGTGACTATGCATATGGTCGTGTTGATTTAAGGGTCACATCTGTACTTGATGGTATGTTGACCAATATATTAAAAGCTGTATGCGATAACGAATCTATTATACTTGATTTCGTTTACGGAGGCTCATATGTTAAGAAAAATAAGGTGGTGGCAGGATTAATACCGCTTGATGGGCAGCAGCGTTTAACAACTTTGTTTCTTCTGTACTTCTATGCATCACTGATTGGAGATGAAGGAGGAAAAGCAATTGACGAAGCTGAAGTTGTGAAACTTACCAAGTTTAGATATGAAACTCGTCAATCAGCAACAGAATTTTGCACAAATTTAATTTTAAATATTCGTCAAAATCTCCTTCTGAAATACCAATATGAGAATCAAAATTTGAAGGAGCTAATTGTTGATAATGCTTTATACCTTAGCACTTACGATTGTGACCCCACCATAATATCCATGTTGAATGTATTGGATAAGATTGAAAAGAAATGCATTGAATTTAATGTTAATAAACTTTCACCATGTTTGTGGAAAAGACTCACTGAACGAATAAACATTCAGTTTTACAAGCTCTCTTTGGAAAACTTTGGTCTTACCGACGATTTATTTATTAAAATGAATGCACGTGGAAAAAAACTTACAGAGTTTGAAGTTTTCAAATCAGATATCATGTCAACTATAAAATGTGTATCAGAAGAGCTGAAAGATACGTTTTCAATTAAGATGGACACAGAGTGGATTGACATAGTTTGGGATTATACAGATAAAGCAATCACAGATAAACGAAATGCTCTTGACATTACTAATGAAGCAGATAAAAAGTTCTCTATATTATTTCAGAATATATTCAAACTTGAGTTTTACCGCAGAGATTTATCTTCTTTAAATATTCAGGAATCCTCAATCCGAAATATTCTTAGCGATGAAGGTAGTATCAAGAGTGTTATGGACATATTTGACACATTTTATTCGATTCACAAAAAAATAGGATTTAAAAAGCTTTGGTATGAGTACTTCTATTTTGATGATGATGTTGTAGGTAAAGATAATTATATTCGTTTATTCTGGAAACAGAAAAGAATGTCTGTTTTTGAACTTGCACTTAGTGGTACTCTATCTGTTCCTGAAATGGTTTATTTTTATTCAGTATATCTTCTTTATAAAAAAGGATATGACAAAGATACAACAAAACGTTGTTTGAGGATTATTCATAATTTGATGACAGGTAATGTTAGAGCTGTCGACGCTCGTACGGATAAGCTCCCTGGATTCCTAACAGAAATAAAATATATTATCGATTGTAGAGGAGTAGGAACATTTTATGATAAAGAAACCGGATTAATAATAGATGGAGAAAACCATAAATTATCATTTTTGCAAAATGTTTGGAACGAAGAATTTGTTAAGCAAAACCATTTGTCTTCAAATGACTATGAATCGCTCATGAGATATGAAAATCATGATATTCTACGTTGCTCACTTTCTCTTTTTATGGAATATACTATAGAGAATGATGGATTGGTCGGAATGAAACATGATGTTAGTCCTATTGATGCCACCAAACTACTAAATCTCCTGAATAAATTTGAATCGTTGTTTGGCAATGATTATTATGGCCATTTCAATAAACTTAGTACACTCTTTTTGGACAAAAAAATAGAATACATGCAGTTTGATCCTTACATGGACAGAAATGATAAGCGAAGATATTTCTTAACTACTGCATCTCATCTAAGCGATTTCTTTATAAAGAGTAACAATAGAAAAAACCAAATTAATATTCTTCAGATTCTCGACAAAATTAATATACCAGAGAACTTTAGTTTATTAGATGACTCATATAAGAACTTTAGCTCTAAAGATTGGAAATATTATATGGCCAAATACCGAAGTCGTTGTTTCCGTGAAAATTCGCGATATGGTATTGGCGTTTGGAATAACCTTAAAGAATATCCTCTTGATATAATTATGCTTAATAGTTCACAACATAGTGAAAGCAATTTGGAATGGATGATGCTAACTAATATCCTTTGGACTATTCTTGGAAACAACAATGTTTACAGACTTGATGATCATGGATGTAGTCCAATAGTTATCACAACTAGTGCATCTTCAATAGGCTTTTATAAAGGAAAATGGAATATTGAAACAGAATTAGATATTGCTAAAAAAGTAATTGAGAATCATCAAGATTGGGTAATAACATGTGAGGAAAATAAATATTATACCGTAGATTATCTCGAAGGTCATGAAGATCATGATTATATCGAATTAGGACAGAGCATTGTTTCTCTTTTAGAATCGATTCAACAAAGTTCAGTAATTCAATAATTTAATTAAAATATGTTACCACTTCACCAAGCATATGAAGTACGCCAAGCTGTACTAGAATACATAAAAGCCACTTTTCGCTTCAAAGAAGCGAATGTGGGTGATGCCTTCTATCGTTTTATAGAAGATCCTAAAAATGGACTTTTTAAAGGCCCTTATATATCTTTAAAAACACCATTTGTTAAGGCAGATGAGAATGAAAATATTCCACTGGATATTAAACCAGACTTTCTGCCACACCTTCATCAAGTACAAGCATTCAGGAGACTGACTACTCATGATGGACATAAGCCACAGTCTACGCTACTGACTACGGGTACTGGGTCGGGTAAGACTGAATGTTTTCTGTTTCCTGTGCTAGATTATGTGTATCAGATGAATCGCTATGAACATCGACAAGGTGTAAAAGTAATTATCCTCTATCCAATGAATGCGCTTGCTAGTGATCAAGCAAAACGTTTGGGAGAAGCTATTTGGAATGATGAAAGATTAAAAGGAAAGGTAACTGCAGGCCTGTTTATTGGTGAAGGAACAGACAAAAAGGACTTTCCTACCCAAATGGGTGAACATAATATCATAGAGAGCCGTGATGCTATTGTCGATACAGTACCTGACATCTTGTTAACCAATTTCAAGATGCTCGATTATGCTTTGATGCAACAACGATTTATGTCGTTATGGAAAGGAAATATCGGCGAAAAAGAACCAATGCTTCATTTTATTGTGCTGGATGAACTTCATACTTACGATGGCGCACAGGGTACTGATGTGGCAAACCTTATTCGTCGTCTAAAACTTAAATTAAATTTGCCTGCAGAACAACTTACTCCAGTTGGAACAAGTGCTACAATTGGTAATGGTGAAGATTCAAAGAAATTGCTGTGTAAATATGCCAGTGATGTGTTTGGTGAAGAGTTTACTTCCGACAGTGTTATTGAGGAGACTCGTATTGAAGTAGATGATTTTTTCGATGTGAAAGAAATATTTTTGCCGGTTAATGCTCAATTGAAAAAACTGAGTATTGACTCTTTTACCAATACCATAGATTACCTCAACCTATCTAGAACGATTTGGTTTAGTAAATGTCCTAACGATGCTGCCGAAATAGGTCATAGACTGAGAGGACTTGAAATTGTAAGAGATTTATTGCGTGTAACAACCAAGGGTATTATCGGTTTGGATGATCTTTTGCTAGCTTTGGGTAAAGCGAACGAAAAATTTCTGGCTATGCTTAGAGTTCATCCTGATTATGCACTCACTGTAATTGAATCATTGCTGGCTTTGATATCTGAAGCAAAATTACCAGGTGGTAAGTTTCCAATGCTTTATTTGCAAATACAGTTGTGGCAAAGAGAGTTGAGCGGTATTCAACGCTATGTTCAAGCTGAGCCGGAATTTACATGGCGCGATTCTATTCAGAAGGATGAACGCATAGCTCTACCTATCTATTTCTGCCGTGATTGTGGAAATAGTGGGTGGCTTACAACAAAGAAAGAATCTGAACAGAAATTTGGAACGGATACAAGTCAAATTAATCAGGCTTTCATGGAGAATGAAAAAGAAATCAGACTGATGAACTTGGAATCAAGACAGGCAGAGCCTATTGAAGACTACAAGAGTGACTTGACTATCAGTGAGACATACTATATTCATCCCGAAGATATGACCATTGGTGCTAAGACTGATGATAATGTTTTGCGTGTTCGTTCTGTGAGTCGAGGGTATTTGAAGAAAAATGGAAAGACTGTAAAGTTTGATAACAAATGTCCGCTCTGCATGAGCGATTCGCTTGCTATTGTAGGTGGTCGTACCTCTACTCTATCCTCTGTCGCTGTAAGCCAAGTAATGTCAAGTGATTTTGACAATAGTGACGCATCTAAAAGAAAAATGTTGACCTTTAGCAATTCAGTGCAAGACGCTGCTCATTTAGCAGGATTCTATGAGATAAGGACTTTCAGATTCTTGTTCCGTCAGAGCATCCAGCAGTACTTAAAAGCTGTTGGTAAATCTATTACATTAAAAGAATTACAAGATGGTTTCAAGAAATACTGGAAAGAGGAACTTCCTGGTGATGATTATTACTATCGTTTTATTCCTGATGAGCTAATCGAGAAAATAGATCTAAGCGAGAATTATAGAGATAAAGATAATGGTAATGTTTTGAGCGAGAGATTTAAGAAAGAATTTGATTTGCGAGTGGATTGGGAAATTTGCTCAGAATTTGGTATGATGTCACAGCGCGGTAGAACGCTTGAAAAGATGGGCGCCAGCGCTACCTACTTTAAAGAAGATGATTTGAGATTGGTTTTCCATAAAATGGAAGAATGGCTAAAAGATAATAATCTGGAATTTGTGGCTCAAAATGAAACTCTATTCCTTCGTTTTACAAATGGCATACTTCATCGTCTTCGTCAGAGAGGAGGCATCGATCACGAGTTCTTGAAAATGTATAGGACACAACAGCTAAAACCAGTAATGCTGAATTGGCCCAAAATGGAAAAGATCCATTTCTTTTATAAACATTTTGGTAGAAACCGTGTTCCTCATATGATGGGATATCAAGTTCCATCATATGAGGAAGTGCTCGACGTTACTACTATGCGTGGTAAACTGAATTGGTTCTATGCTTATTTTATAAAAAGCATTATCAATCCTCTCAATTTGGTTTTGCAACCTAACCCAGAAGTTATCAATGATTTCTATAAAAAGCTTCTTGAAACATTGGCCGACTGCATGATTGTGGATAAACAGAATGCAGGAGGGTTAGACAATTATGCCATCATGCCAGATGCCATATATATAGAACCTAGTGTTACTCAAATAAAGTGTGATGCTTGCGAATCTAGGATTTTCGTAGCTAAAAGTGATACACTGACAGAAGATGCACATTGCTTGGAGTATAAATGCACAGAAGGGTTATATAGTCAAATTGAGCAAAATAATGATAATTACTATCGTAAGATTTACAATAGAGCATTATCACCCCGTATCTATGCTCATGAACATACAGGATTATTGGAACGTAAATTACGCGAAGAGATTGAACGAGAGTTCAAGGAACATCCAACATCACAATCATGCAACGTATTGGCTGCTACATCAACACTTGAGATGGGTATTGATATTGGTGACTTGAATGTGGTGGCTAATACAGGTATTCCTCCACAGCCAAGTAATTTCTTACAACGTGTGGGTCGTGCAGGTCGCAAGGAAGGATCTGCATTGGTACTGAACTATGCAAAACAAGCAAAACATGATATGTTTTACTTTGCGGAACCACTTTCTATGATGCAAGGTGCTGTAAGTACTCCTGGGTGTTTCTTGGAAGCGAAGGATATTCTCCGTCGCCATTTCTATGCATTCTGTATTGACTCATGGACGAGTGGAGATAGAAACAATACAATTCCTAATCTAATTGGTTTGCTTCATTTGGGTTATGACTTATTGACGGATGATCTATTATTTGCAAATCGAATCAATGCCTATATTAAGGATTGTCACGTAAGTCTTATGGAAAGATTCCGCAAGCAATATCCTGATAATACCCAAAAAGTATTGGATGACTTATATGAAACCATTTCAAATATGGATGGTTCATTTTACACAAGAGTAATTGATGAATTTGAGCATCTGATTGATCGTATAGAACATATAAGGGTAGAGAAGAAAGAATTATCGGACAGACTGAAACAAATACCAGAGAATGATAAAGAACGTAGAAACGACATTTTAAATCAGAACCGAGGCCTTCGTGCGCAAGAAAAGGCTATCAAAGAAGAAAGTGTTATTGAGTTCATGACCAATGTAGGTCTTCTTCCAAACTATGCCTTCCCTGAAACAGGCGTCAAGCTTTCTGCAACCATCTATTCAAGGAAAGCGCTTGGCGATGATATGGAAAACACACCTGAACCCAAAACGATAGAATTGGTTCGTCCAGCTTCGCAAGGAATCAGAGAATTGGCTCCGGGTAATTCATTTTATGCTCAAAAACTAAAAATGGAAATCAAAGGGCTGGGTATAACCGACAAGGACTCGTTACGCATGATGCGCTATTGCTCAGAATGTGATGCCTTGGCTGTGGAAGGAACCGAGGACTATAACCTGAACTGTTGCCCTAAATGCGCAAGCGACTCGTGGCATTCGAACAAACATAAGTATCTAAAGTTTACTCTTGCTACCACAAACGTGAATCGAAGTGAAGCTGCTATGGATGATAAGAACGAAGATAGGGAACAACAATATTTTCACACGATGAAACATTTCCAATTTAATCATATAGGAGTTGTCTCATCTTATGGCTTGAAAAACGTAGCTTTCGGTATTGAGTTCTGTAAGGATGTTCATCTAATAGAGGTGAATTATGGAAACAGAGAACAGATGGGTGAACCTGTGGAAATCAACAAGACTCAACATATATCCAATTTGGGTTTTGTAACTTGCAAATATTGTGGTAAGACTACATCCATCATCTATGGACAAAAAGAGGCCAAAGAGATGCACATGCCTTATTGTAACCACAAAGATGTTGCCTATCCTGCTGATGAAGGTCATAAGGACACATATGAAAATTTGTATTTGTATCGTACGATGCAAACGGAAGCAATCAAAGTGTTGTTACCTGTTCAGTTATTTGACACAGAAGCTTCAACACAGTTGTTTAAGGCTGGTCTGGAATTAGGTATGCGCTATTATTATGATAGTAATCCAGAACATCTTAGAATTGATGGCTATTCTGAATACAATAAAGCAACACAGAACTTTGATAGTTATTTGGTAATTTATGACACAATTCCTGGAGGAACGGGTTATCTTTCTAAACTATACAACAAGAAAGAGTTTTCTCGATTATTAAATCTTAGTTATGAACACATTCGAGATTGTGAGTGCCGACTTGAAGGCAAGGATGGTTGCTACCATTGTATATTATCGTATGGAAACCAATGGCAACGAAAAAATCTGAGCAGAGAAAGAGCAGAGGGACTCTTCAAAAAGTTGGTGGACGAAAGCCAAAACTGGGAAGATGTGAATGGTGGCATTGGAACGATTACTACCAGTGGTGTAATTGAAGACAGTGAGTTGGAAATACTCTTCGTTAAAACGATGGAACGCATTGCAAAGGATAACAAGTGGACTTGGCAACGCAAAACTGATGCCACATTGGAAAGCTATGTTTATGAACTTTTGATTGACGAAGAAGGACTAGAATTAAAGTATGTAGTTACTCCACAATATAAGTTGGGCAAAAGTCAAGGTGTATACTTGAGTACGAAGCCTGACTTTCAATTCAGATGTAATTATGCCAAAATAGATGGAGAAGAAATAGATATTCAAGCCATCGTTCAATGGTCAGTTTATCTTGATGGATATGCATTCCATGCCAGTAAAGAAAATATGAATTTCTACAACGATTTTGCACGTCGAGAAGCTATTAGGCAGTGTACGAGTGCCCCACGCTTATCATGGACACTGACATGGAGTGACATCAAACCGTTTGTGAAGGCAGATGAGGATGCTAATAAACCCGATGAACTGTTTATTGCTAGTCCCAAGCGGGAGTTGATAATGGATTTTAGTAATGAATTGTGGCGAAAACATAATTCAATGTACCGATTCATTTTTATGCTTTTACACCCTATTTTAAATCATCTTAGAAATGAGGTATTCTGTAACCTTGCATCTTGTTGGACTGATTCGAATCAATATCTATCGTCTTATGCCAATATCGATAAAGCCGTAGCCGAGAATGCTCGAGAGCAATATGCTACTTTTACAGTCGAAGATCAAGATAATATGCACTTTTTCGTAAAGACGACTTTTATCCCCCACAATACCTTATTGAGGGGTTCTGCTTGGTATCCATATGATAAGGAGGATCACTTAGAAGATAGTGTAAGATATGATTGGGGATTAAAAGAAGGCTTAACTGAAATAAATAGAGAGGATTGGGAAAATTTCTGGAGAAGATATAATCTACTTCAATTTTTCAATAATAATCCAGTAGAAGAAATAGTTCCTTCAATAGATTTTGATGAAATTCTGATATATTTCCCTGGATTAGAAGATATAGTAACTTCTTTAATATCAAATAATATAGCTTTTGATACAGAAGGTGGATTCGAGCTAAAAGAGAGTGATATAATCATTGCAGAAGCTGCGATAAAAATTACTGGTAAAAATATAGTGATTGATGACTTTGATGGACATGAAGGTGACATCTCAATATTTGAGGGACATGGTTTTAACGTACTTACACCAGATAATTTCAATGTTAATGATTTAAAATAAAAAAATAAATATATGAGACTTTTCTTATCTGATTCGTTTTTTGATAAGTTCACAGAACTTCCAAGAAACATTCAACAAGGTGTTAGAGAATTCCAAAAGAAATTTAGAGAGAACTCGACATCTAGTTCCATCCATTTGGAATCTATTACGCAATTTCGTGATTCATCCTTGCGCTCAGCCAGAGTAACAGGAGAATACCGAGCTATCCTTGGCTCGTTAGGGCACGATAATTATATGCTTTTATATGTTGATAAACATGACCAAGCATATCGATGGGCTCAAAACAAACGATTAGTCTGGAATGAGCATACTCAATCATGTCAAATTATACCAGTATCAATTGAGCCTACAGAAGTAATAAACACATATCATTCAGCTGATGATACACATGTTTCTGAAGGTCAGGAAACGGAAGGTATTCTTGCAGAAGTTGAGACTGATAAACTTCTGAAAATTGGTATACCTGAAGAATTAATCACTTTGGTTAGGACCATTAGGGATTTGGATGATCTTGATAAGGCCGAGGATAAATTACCGCAGGATGCTTACGAAAATCTGTTTTCAGTATTCGATGGGGATTGCATAGAAGGTATTATCGAAGAAATGGAAGCCGGTAAAGCAAAAGCTGGCGAAGATACACTTCTTTCAAATAACAACAAACGTCGCTTTATAGAGTTAACTGATGACGAATGTCTTGCACAGATTATGGAAGAAGGCATGGAAAAATGGCAGTTATTTCTTCACCCATCACAGAGCAAGTTGGTGTATAATGACTATAAGGGAACAACAAAAGTAAGCGGTTCGGCAGGTACAGGAAAAACTATTGCTGCACTTCATCGTTTGAAACATCTATGTGAAGAGCAAGATGCACATATCTTATTTACTACCTATACTACTGCACTGATGAATAATATCACAAAGTTGGTGGAGAAAATGAGAATACCGTCTCAACGCTATGACTTAAACAACATAGATAAGATATTACGTCAAGTTGCGGAAGAAAACCATGTTCTACCAAATGGCTATGACATTCTTGATTATGGCTCTGATAACGATGAAAAGGCAAAAGCATTATGGCAAGAGGTCTTAGATTCTGAGGTATCGGAATTTAATGAGGACTTCCTGCATTCAGAATATATTGATGTTATTATATATAATAACAATAAAGAGCTGAAATCGTACTTGGTTCAGGCAAGAACAGGTAGGACTAAAGCAATAAGTCGCAAACAACGTGTTGAGATTTGGAAACTTAAAGAAAAATATGAAGCATTAAAGACAATGCGTCACAAAGTTGATAGAATGGAACTGTTTAACACAACAGCCAACTATTTAATCACAAACAACATTCATCCTTATACTCATATTATAGCAGATGAATTTCAAGATTTCTCAAATCCTGAATTGAGATTCCTTCGTGCATTGGTTAAAGAAGGTCGTAACGATTTATTCTTAACTGGCGATCCTTATCAGCGAATCTATAGTGGACGTAGGATAAACTTTAGTGCGGCAGGTATCAATGTCCGAGGTAAACGAAGTCAAAAACTTAAAGTAAATTACAGAACTACCGAAGAAATAAAGAGGATGGCAGTTTCTGTGGTAAAAGACCAAAAGTATGACGATCTAGATGGCGGTGAAGAAAACAACAAAGGATATATTTCATTAGTTCATGGTGAACGTCCATCATATAAAGTATTTAATTCTAGCAGCGATGAAGTGAAACAAGTTCTTCATTACATTGAAATTTGCGAAGCAGAAGGTATTCAAACTAAAGATATCTGTATTGCATCAAAAACAAGGGCTTTATATAAAGATATCCAAGATGAGCTTTACCGTAATGATATTAAATATTGTGAAGTGAAGAATGGTGACAGAAAGGGTGATAAAGATGGAATTTCATTTTCTACCTTCCATTCCCTAAAAGGCTTGGAATTTAGAGTAGTTATGCTTGTTGGAGTTACAGAAAGAAGTATGCCTTCTATTGTATCTTCAAATTATCCATTCATGGAAATGGATACTGCCGAGCAAAAAGAATATCTAGCTAATATCCGCTCTCTACTTTATGTTGCGATAACAAGAGCAAGACAGATTGTGTTCATTACAGGATATGGAGAGGCAACGGGGTTATTGGAATCAAAATAGTAAAAATATATGGAATTATCAAATAAGACAATTCCCGCCAAGGAATACTCTTTAAAGAAAATCTTTGCTGATAAAAAATACATAGTAGATTATTTCCTACGTGAATACACTTGGGAAAAGCTTCAAATTGAGCAGTTAGTATAAGACTTAACTAATGCTTTCTTTGATGACTTTAAGGTTGGTGATACGCCTAAGAATGTTGCTAACTACAATACTTACTACATGTGGTTTATTGTACTAAGTGATAAAAGGAATGGTATCAGCAGTATCAGTATCATGACACTATCCAATAAATTGTGTCTTATAAAAGTTTTGCGGAGAATATCAGGTCTATTCTCCGCATCATGCATAGTTCTTGGAAGAAACGGCGATGCTGTTACAGTTTTGATGTGGCAAAGTTAATGTTTTTTTCTTAAACTATTTCCTCCGAGCTGGAATCTCGTTGCAGTATGAATTATCCTATCTAGTATTGCATCGGCAGCTGTCGTATTGGTTTCTAGTGTTTCGTACCAATTAGCTACAGGAACCTGACTGGCGAAGATTGTCGACTTCTTTGAGTGGCGATCTTCTATAATTTCCATTAAATCCAATACCTGCTCAGCTGATAGTCTGATGAAGCATCTTTAATACCGTAGAAGGTTTGACTGCGATTATATTCTGTTTTAGATGATATTCATTTTCTTAGGTTGTGTCGCCATATATCTTGAGGTTTTATGTCCGTCTCAAGATAATAAATTCATCAAAACTGTAACAGCATGCTCCGTTGACATTAGTCCAATTACTAGAAGGCGCTCATCAGATGAATTACATCTTTCGGCAATAGTATATCTTTTGTGTCACCTAGAGGCTGATGTTTTAGAAATAATTTCGCCACTATGATATGATTCTTTGCAAATGGTAACTTTTCGGCTTTGGCTTTCAACTCCGACAATAATCGATCACTGTTTTCTCCGGTTGTCCACTTGCATTCACCAACAAGCAAATATTTCTTATCTAATGACTCTGCAATAACATCTATCTCTATCTTTTCTGTGCGAGAAACATTGCCCCACCACCTGCGAGCTATGCCATAAGTAATGCCGTCAATCTCATTGCCGGAAATGGATTCACGGCACAATTTTTCCCAATATTGAGCCACATAGGCTGTAAATTGAGCTTCATAAGCTGACAGGATAGGCTTTATTCTACCCAATTCAATGAAAGAACGATTGGGTACGATAAATCGGAAATAAAAACTCATAAACGGATCACAGATCTTATAGAGACTCTTTTTAGAATTTTTCTCATTTTCTCCAAAAGGGATTTCTTTTTCAAGATAGCCCAGTGAGATTAATTTGGATAACGGACGAGACAGATTTGTAGAAACTTCTCCACATCGTCCCGCAATCTCGGAGAGTTTATTGGCTCCCAATCCTACATAAGACATTATTGTAGATGTTTTCACAAAATCATTCATATCATCTTTAAACAACTTCATCGGTTCTTCATATAAAGTTCCATTTACAGATAATAGATTACTTTTCACCGAATCAATGAGCGTTTTATCCCCCTCTCTTAATTCCCAATAGCGAGGAACGCCACCCCACACTGCATATTCTTCAATGGCCTCTATGTCTGGCAGTTTAAGTGCTTGCTGGATATAGGGTAATTTGATCGGTGTAATTTTAAGTATCACATCTGCCCGACCATATAGAGGTGATGTGCTATCCAATACCAGGCCATACATCAGCTGTTGAGATGAACCACACACAATCAAATTATACTTCAACTGCTTTGAATCCAACTTCTTTTGCAAAATAGATGGTAGCTCAGGGCAAGCCGAAACGAGGTATGGAAACTCATCAAAGCATAATGTAAACTTTTTGTCAAGCCTGTTATTAAGTGTATCTAGTAGGGAATCCCAGTCAGGATATATGACTTTGTCGAACCCCTTAATGACATTGCCAATCATCTTAGCAAGTATCTCCCTTTGGTGTGTCGCTTCGGTTTGGTCAGCAAGATAATATGCGTCACGTGAGGTCAGCACACGTTTTATCAGTGTAGATTTGCCCAAACGTCTGCGCCCATAGACAACAACAAATGATGTATTGTCACCTGCGAGTGCTTTAGTCAGCCGCTCGCTCTCTTCTATTCTATCTACAAATTCCATACTGATTATGATTATGTTATGCGAAGATAATGTTTGTTGAGCATAATAACAAGCATTGTACCCTATTTTTTAGTGCAAGGCTTTATGGAATGATTACACTTACAAAAATATAAGCATATATTCTACTACAAGTATGCCTGACAGTGGATGATGAAAACTTTAATATAGAATACGATGGTCTGCTGTCAGCTTTTTATTTCTTAATGATGAATTTTGTCATCTTTCTTGTGGCGCATTTCTCTGTCAATTCTTCGATTACCTGAGTCGTATGCTGCTTTGATAATCCAATTTCAGTTGCCACCGCAATAATATCTGCAAGTGTAGGCTCTCCTTTGCCGTTTATGGTCGTAGTATGATAGCCGTTAAACCCACTACTTGGCAAGAGGTCATAGGCAGGCGAAAGCTTCCATGCTCCATCAATCCACTGGAAAGAGAAGTTTTTGGCATGATCGTCCCGGTTTGAAATAAGGATATTGAATACCATTAAACGGAACATTTCCGCCACTTGCTCCATATCTTTGGTAAGATTCAATGTCAATTTTAACAATATGGAGTAATCAAGGCTTGGAATCCGATAATTAGCATGTAGTAATCCTGCCGCACTTGCTGTGTGAATCTTACCTTGAGGTGTTCTGTCGAATCGTTCGACTCCAAAATAATGATTGCCAAATAAGCGAGTTTCCGCCATTCGTATTCCACACTCTTTGGCAAGTATTGAGTAGTTATATTCTATTTCTCCTACATTGGAAGGATCGCTCGTTGCCTTAAACTTCACTAACCATTCTCGTTCATCTATTTTGGTAAACACTTTTGGCCGTGCTCCACCGGAGGAACCTCCATATTTGTAAAACAAGTCTACGGAACCCGTACTTTCTTTGCTTTTGAGTATATTTTCCGCTTCCTTTGCCAAATGGTCAAAATCAAGGAATTCTTCATCTGTGGCGACACTTTTGTCCGGTCGATACTCCAGTGCACCACGTCCGGTAGAGCCAATGAGCGACAGCCGTTCTAAAACATTCAGCTTGTATGGATCTATCCCTTTTTCTTGCAAATAGCGATCAAGCAAAAGATTACCCCAACCATCAGGCAGACTGTCATCGAAAACGCCGAAATTCCCACCAAACGGATCTTGCTTGGCCATTACCAATCCCGGTTTCAACGGCAAATAAAAAGGAGATATTGAAAAGCCGTTTCGTATCCAATCCGCATCATATTCAAAGCCACATAGCCCTTCGGGAGTGAGAGCCATTCGTCCAACGCGCCTATCAGACATGAAAACCTCTATTATTGAAATATTATTCATTCTTATTTCCTCTCTTTCTTTGCTTCGATTGTTCTGTTTTTATTATATCATCAATACTTTGATAGGTCTTGTTATTAAAAAGACTTTCAAACTCTTCCGTCATATCCAATGCAAAAGCAAGCATCACTAATGAGCGCAGGGAAATCTCGCCTGTCGACTCAAAACGTCTATAAGAGGGTAAAGAGACTCCCGCCTTCGTTGCAAGTGCTTTTTGCGTCCATCTTTTTTCCAATCGTCTTTGCTTAACACGCCAAGCAATACCTGTCATCAACATGTCAGGCGTCTTGTTTATAAGAGATAATATATTATCATTTACATTTGTTTTCATCTATATATTAATATTATATGATCACTTACAAAGTTAATCAAAGTTTCGCATTTATCAAACTGATAAATATATAAAAACGTTATTACTAACAACTTTATTATTAATCAGTTTGTAAACTTTGCATGTTCAGGTCTTGCACCATCTCTTAACTCCTGCCATGTGCGCTCAGTTTATACATCACATAATTGTTTCGTAAAATCTGTTCAACATCACTTTTAATATAATAGATTTTATTGCGAATGCGTGTGTATGCCAATGTACCATTGCTGCGGAGTGTCTGAAGAGTACGCGGACTGATACGAAGCATCTGCATCACATCTTGATTGTCGAGCAAACAGGCTTTTTCCATTTTGTCTTCCATTAATGTATCGTGTTCCAGGTCATTTTCTACTCCGGTAACATTTTCTGAAGAAGCGTACTGTAATTTCTGGCCGGCATTCCCTTCATTTCTTAATGAGCACTCTATTAGCTCCACTTTGTTTAGTAATTTATTCAACATTTCATACAATAATTCGTTTGTGATAACAACAGATTCTTTCCGTTTCATTTTTTTTATCCTCATTCACCGAAAGTCTTTTGCCTTATGGCGGTTTTCCGTTCGGCGGCGATTCCTGATGAGAAAACCACGACTTCGTTCAATGAAATCGCGGTACAAATGAATCGGATGAAAAAATGCTGAATCAGTGTTGATTTTGAATCAGTAAAATCAGTACTGAATACTTATTTAAATCATTAAAATTTATATTTAATAAACAATTTGTATATTGATTTTCAATCACTTATATTCTAATATATAGCCTACTGTATATCAATATAAAATGCTGATCTTAATTGTAATAAACTAAAATCAGCACTATATCAGCAATTATCCGCTCTTATTTTTTATCCTGGCAACTTTTTACATCTTGGGCATACGATTTTGGAGCTTTTGAAAAGACCTTTGCTGTAGTGCTCTTTTCGGTATTGGCAAATTGGGAAAATACGGCATGGAGAAAGTTAACGAAACACTCCCGCGGAATAGACCGGGAACAATCTTCTTTATAAAGTAAATAATAGGTGTAGCGCAAATGCTCGATGGAGGTTACGGTGCTGATGGAGTGTAGATCGGCAGGCATTTCACCCCCGGTCTGTAAAAAGGAATCGGTGTAGAGTAACAATCGATTATAATCTGCATCGGAAATGATTTTTTTGTTTTGCGGATTGTAACCGCTTAGAAAATCGAGTCGCTTATGTGCCAAGCGGATAGATTTGGAGATTTCCGCTTTCGTCCTTTTAGCTTTCAGGTTGTTTTGCCGGGCAGCCGGTTCAACCGCTAGAAAAGACTGTGCGATATTCTTCCGGCATAACTCCATTTGCGCTTCCAGCCAATGGTTTAGCTGGCGTGGAATGGTAAACAGCAGAGCTTTGCAGGGTGGTATCCAGATAAGCTTTTCCTGTTCTTTTTCGAGAATACCGATAATTTCCCGGGGATTGGTTCGGGACAAAGTATCGTCATTTATTGTTTGCTGAAATTTTTTGGAAATCCGGATTGTTTCCGTTTCATCTCCTAACTGTTGCAGCGAAACTTCCTGTTCCAGGGACACTTCTTCACTTAGTGCGTTGCTACTCTGTTGCAAAAAAATGGCATTCTCCAGTATCCTGGCAACAGCAAGCAGTGATGTATCTTCGGGGCACGTATCCAATAGTCCGGTTACTTTTCGAAGTATAGGATGCAAATCGGCTACAGGTTTGCCGGTCATGATAGCTCTTTGTACTTTTCCTGTATAGATAGCACATTGATAGGCTTCTGTCTGTTCTTTCGAAGGATAACAATCGAAAGCATCGTAGAAGAAATCGTCAAAAGGACGATAATCCGTTGTTTTTAAGATCTCTTCAAACTGAATAGCCACTTCATAATAGAGCTTGAAGAGATACCGGGTAAGTATGCAAAAAATATCGGATTCACATTCTATGTGGCGGTTGATGTAACGGATATATTCACAGAGGTAGGAGAGTACCTCACGTACTTCATTACGAGTTTCAATGTCGGAATGGAAGTTCCGGGCATGTTCCAAGAGGGTAAGTTTGGTCAGCCTTATTTCCGCTCGCATTGCGGCATCATAAAATCGTGCTTGCGGAGTATTTTCATCTGCCAAATGTTTCATGTTGATTTCCGGACTGATATAATAGGTGGGAATAGGAGTATGTATATCCGAAATAAGGAGAGTGATGTCGGGTATCTCTTCCTCAAATTGAAAATTGATATACTTGCCTAATGCTGCACGCAGCGTTTTTCTCAATTCCGGTAGCGTTGCGGGCAGGGAAGATAATTTTCGGTACAGTTCGGGGAAAGGAAGATCCGTTGCATGCCCGGGATGCAGCATGCCATGTACAATACCATCTGTTAATTGAAGATTCATACGAACGTAATCAAAATAAACTGTTCTAATTTATCATAGAATTTACGAATTTACAAAAGATTTCCATTCGGGTGATGAAATATGAAAAAAAACGAGACCATCTCCATACCAAGTCCATACCATCTCCACTCCATCCTTACTCTGGTTTGCCTCAGCTATAGCGCAAAAAAGTGGAGAAAGTACGAAGATGGTATTAAGAAAGTATTACTAAAATACACAGAAAATGAATCCATATATTGTATGGAACAGCCGTTTTTTATAAATAAAAAAAAGAGCTACCTTTAATTTTCGAGGCAACTCTTTTTTATCTGTTTGGAACAGTCTTCCTTTTTGGTGTTCTGTAATCAGTGTTTTTTATTTCACCGGAATTTTATCAATTCTTTTTTGATGACGTCCACCTTCAAACTGGCCTTCAAAGAACTCTGTCATGATTTTGTCGGCTTCTTCATTGGTTACAAATCGTCCGGGCATGACAAGGATGTTTGCATCGTTGTGTTGACGCGCCAGACATGCTATTTCGGGTTCCCAGCATAGAGCTGCACGAATGCCCTGGTGCTTATTAAGCGTCATGCTAATGCCATTACCACTGCCGCAGACCGCAATACCGGGATAACATTCACCGGATTCTACAGCAAGAGCTAACGGGTGAGCAAAATCGGGATAATCGCAACTCTCTTCACTGTAAGTGCCGAAGTCCTTAAATTCCCAACCTTTTGAAGTCAACCAGCGTTTAACATACTCTTTTAATAAGTATCCGGCATGGTCGGAGCAAATTCCAATAATATTCATTTTCCTTTGTTTTATAAATTCTGCAAAGGTCTTTTGTTAAAGCATTGCCTTTACTTGCTTGTACACATTCTCTGCTGTAAATCCAAGTTTCTCATCGAGGACTTTGTACGGAGCTGAGAATCCGAAAGATTCCAATCCCCACACCTTACCATTATATCCGGTTAATCCTTCAAGAGTAACAGGAAGACCGGCTGTGAGGCCGAATATTTTAGCTCCTGTTGGGAGAATGGATTCCTGGTATTCTTTGGGTTGATTGCGGAATAAGCCTTCCGATGGAACGGATACAATACGGATTTTTACTCCGTCCTTTCTTAAGAGCTCGGCACCGGCTACTAAAGTGGATACTTCAGAGCCTGAAGCGACTAATATGATATCCGGATTTTCTTCTGATCCTTTTACGATATATGCGCCTTTGGCTGCCTGACTGTAATCGTTTCCGGCGGGTAAGTTGGCTATATTCTGACGTGAGAAGATCAGTCCGGTCGGAGTGGATGTGTTTTCCATTGCCAGTTTCCATGCAACTGTGGTTTCTTCCACATCAGCAGGGCGAAGTACCAACATTGAGTTATGTCCTTTGTGGTTCTTCATTTTTTCCATCAGACGGATTTGCGCTTCCTGTTCCACCGGTTCGTGGGTTGGTCCATCTTCACCGACACGGAATGCATCATGACTCCAGATGAACTTCACAGGAACTTCCATCAATGCTGCCATACGTATGGCGGGTTTCATATAGTCGGAGAATACAAAGAATGTACCGCATGCGGTAACAACTCCTCCATGCAACGACATACCGATGCAGATACAAGCCATTGTCAATTCCGAAACACCGGCTTGGAAGAATGCTCCACTGAAATCTCCTTTCTTGAATGAGTGGGTTTTCTTTAAGAATCCGTCTGTTTTATCTGAATTTGAAAGATCGGCTGAGGCTACAATCATATTCTCAACATGAGTAGCAAGTGTCCCCAATACGGTAGCGGATGCTGCTCGTGTTGCATTTCCGGCTTTCTGTTCAATAGCGGACCAATCAATTGATGGCATCTTTCCGGAGAAGAATGCCTCCAGTTTGTTAGCTGCTTCGGGATTTGCTTTAGCCCATGTGGCTTTTTCGGCATATTTTTCAGCTACAATCTTTGCAAGCTCAGCTTTACGCTTTGCATATAATTCAGCTACTTCAGGGAAAAACATAAATGGATTTGTAGGATCACCGCCAAGATTATTAATGGTGTTTGTGTAAGCATCACCACCCAGCGGAGCACCGTGCGTCGCACAATTAGCTTCATAACTGCTTCCGTCCGCTTTTCTGGCCCCTTTGCCCATTACGGTTTTGCCTATGATAAGAGTCGGCTGTTCCTGCTCTGCTTTTGCTTCATCGAGAGCTTTACGGATAGCAACAGGGTCATTCCCATTAATTTCCAGCACTTTCCAACCCCATGCTTCATATTTCTTCGCTGTATCTTCAACGGTTACATCCCTGGTTTCGGTGGATAGTTGAATGTCGTTGGAGTCATAGAACATGATCAGGTTATCCAATCCTAAAGCACCTGCAATACGTCCTGAACCCTGCGAAATTTCTTCCTGTATGCCACCATCTGATATATAGGCATAAATGGTCTGGTTCATGACTTCATTGAAGCGGGCTTTCATGAATTTAGCGGCAATGGCGGCACCTACGGCAAAAGTATGCCCTTGTCCTAAAGGACCGGAGGTGTTTTCGATGCCACGGGATAAATCACGTTCGGGATGTCCGGGAGTGGGGCTTCCCCATTGGCGGAACTCTTTGAGCTCATCTAATGAATACTTTCCAGCTAATGCAAGTACGGAATATAGCATTGGCGACATGTGTCCGGGGTCGAGAAAGAAACGATCGCGTGCTTCCCAATCAGGATTAGCAGGATCATATATCAGGTATTCGGAAAAGAGTACATTTATAAAATCGGCACCGCCCATTGCACCACCGGGGTGTCCGGAATTCGCCTTCTCAACCATTGATGCAGCTAGGATGCGGATATTGTCTGCTGCACGATTCATGAGTTTACTATCGTTCATATCTTTTGAGATTAAAATTGCTGATATTTTGAGGATTCTGTAGCAAACAGTTTCAACCGTTTGCATGGACAAAGATAAATCTTTAATGCGTAATATACAACTTTAAAACAAAGGCTTAGCTTTGAAGCTTCATCTTCCGATTATAAAATCCCTTGTCGAAGTATATTTGTAGGAGGTTCCTTAATAAAAAAAGCGCCTCTCATATAATGAGAAACGCTTTTTATCATTAGCATTTGTTTTTTATACCAATTTGCGGGCACCATCGCTAATCACTACATCATAGATCTTAGGACTCCTGCCAAATTTTGCTTTAAATTGTTCTTTCGCTTTTTCGATGAAGGTAGAATACAATTCTTCTTTAACGAGATTGATTGTACAACCACCAAAACCACCACCCATTACTCTGGATCCTGTTACTCCACAATCAAATGCAAGATCATTAAGGAAATCGAGTTCCTCACAGCTTACTTCGTAGAGCTTGCTCATACCATGATGGGTTTCATACATTTTCTGGCCAACGGTTTCGTAGTCAGCTCTTTCAAGAGCATCACAAACATCCAATACTCTTTGAATCTCTTCAATAACGTATTCTGCACGTTTGTAGTCTTCCTCACTTATATCGCTTTTTGCTTCAGCAAGCATTTCCATGCTACAGTCGCGTAGAAATTCTACATGAGGATGTCTTTTTTGTATAGCTGCCACGGCACTCTCACAACTTTGACGACGTTTGTTGTAAGCTGAAGAGGCCAACTCATGTTTAACAACTGAATCAACAAGAACCAAACGATAGCCTTTAGGGTCGAATGGAAAATATTGATATTCAAGCGAACGGCAATCAAGGCGGATAAGACTTCCTTCTTTTCCGAATACCGAAGCAAATTGATCCATAATTCCGCAATTTACACCGCAATAATTGTGTTCTGTTGCCTGACCTACTTTAGCCAATTCGAACTTATCTATTTTGTTGTCTCCGAATAAATCATTCAAAGCAAAGGCATAGGTGCTTTCCAGTGCCGCCGAAGAGGACATACCGGCTCCCAAAGGAACATCTCCTGAAAATGCAGTATTAAATCCTTTTACAGCTACACCGCGCTTGATCATCTCACGGCATACACCGAATATGTATCTAGCCCAGCTTGCACGTGGAGCATCTTCTTCATTCAGCCCGAATTCTGTGTAGTCTTTTAAATCGATTGAATATGCTTTTACAATATCGGTTCCGTTTGGTTTAATTTCTGCAACCATTCCTTTATCGATTGCTCCGGGAAATACGAAACCTCCGTTATAATCGGTATGTTCGCCAATAAGATTTATACGACCAGGCGAAGCATACAGTGAGCCTGTTGTTCCATCAAAGTGCTTGATGAAACGAGCTCTTATGTTTTCTATATCCATGATACTTAGTTATGTTATGTGTTATTGATTTAAATTCTGACTTTATCAATCTACAGGAATATCTTTATTAACATTCTTGCATCCAACTAGGCCGTAGAATAATAAATATCCCAATGCGATAATGATAACCCAATAGCTTGTCATGAAACCGGCTACGTCTGCTACCAAACCTTGAATTACAGGGAGGATACCTCCACCGCAAACCAAAACCATGAATAATCCTGAAGCAGCAGCTAAATATTTGCCCAATCCTTCTACTGCAAGGTTGAAAATTCCACCCCACATGATAGAAGTACAGAGTCCAACCAAAACTAAATACATTGCATTAATGGGGACTTCTGCAAGGCCGAATGATAAACCGCCTGTTGCACTTTGTTGAAGTACGGGCAGATTAACAAGTGAGTCTGTAGATGAAAATATTGCTAGGAATACCAAAACAAGACCCAGGGTTGCTGTAAATATAAGCATTGCTCTGCTGGAAATTTTAGCTCCTAAAGAAGCGCCGGTCAAACGTCCTATCAACATGAGAAACCAATATGTACCTACTACAAAGCCTGAGATTGTTGAAGCAACGCCTGCTCCACCTTTGTCTACCGTCTCTGTTAAGAATAGATTCAATGTACCCGGTACCCCTACTTCAATACCAACATATACGAAGATAGCGATAGCTCCAAGTATAAAGTGACGGAATTTTAATGCTCCGGACATTAACTTGCCGATAGGTTCGGTTGAAGTGTTCGAGTTCGGTTCAGGTATTGGAACAAACAATAATACAAAGAATGCAATAGCGAATACGAACATTGCTGTATACATTACAGGGAATATTTGAGATATCGTAGCCTTTTCAATAGAACCGGCAATAAGGATACCTACAAACATCGGAGTGATAGTAGCCATTACGGAATTGAAAGAGCCACCAATCTGAATTAACTGGTTACCCTTGTTTCCTTCTCCACCAAGTTTGTTTAACATTGGATTTACAACGGCATTAAGTAGGCACATGGAAAAACCGGCAATGAAAGCACCTGCCAAATATACGGCAAAAGCCATATTTGGACTAGAGTGTCCTGACAGGAATTGAACTCCTACGCCAATAAAACCTACTGCAACGGCAATAAGTGCGGTCTTTTTATAACCTACGCGTTGTAATAATATACCACTTGGTATGCCCATTACAGCATAGGCGATAAAGTTACCAAAGTTACCTAACATACCCAGGGCATTAGATACTGAGAACTGATTTTTCAGCACAATCCCCATAGGAGCGGCCAGGTTGGTAACGAATGAAATCATACCAAAAAGGAAAATCATCGTAATAATGGCGATGAGTTTACCGTTCTGTTTTTCTTGTGTCATGATTGAATAAATTATAAGTTATAAAATTAGGTTAGTTATCTTTAGGATTGTATGCCAAATTTATATATTGTCGTTTGTTGGTATTCATCTCCAGGTAATAAAACAGCTGAAGGGAAATAACTTTTATTAGGAGAATCCGGAAAACATTGGGCTTCGAAACATACTGCGCTTCGAGC